>Ga0209060_10001928_pt1 | contig 20663 bp, 21 predicted proteins | sample Coa_R1_8_FD_187155 | JGI IMG/M metagenome (GOLD analysis project Ga0209060, IMG submission 187155) | Surface soil microbial communities from Centralia Pennsylvania, which are recovering from an underground coalmine fire - Coalmine... | ecosystem: Environmental > Terrestrial > Soil >...
TCTTCCCGCGTCGGCTCAGATTGCGAATCGCCATTCATGAATCCTTGAATCGAAACGCGATTCCGCTGTCTAGAAAAATCTTACCGGCAGAACATCGAAAGGATGGCTATCCCACCTGGGCAGTTACAGATTTGATCGAAAATGCCGCGTATCTGCTCTCATTTAACAAGCAGCGTTTTCGTCGATGCGGTGCAGGCGCACGAAGGGATCGAGCACGAGCAGGCGCGGCTGCCATCTGGCGATGGTCTCGGCGAGGCTTTTGCGGTCGGCGTCGAGATCGAGGCGCAGGGTGGGGGCGGTGATCACCTGGATGTCGAGATCGGCGAGCGCGACGGCGCTCGCGGCGCAGATGCCTTCGAGGCGCTGGCGCACGATGTGGAGGGCATCTTCGGCGGCATAGAGCAGCACGCGGCCGCGATGAGGGACGGCGAAGCGGCGCAGGCATGGGGTGCCGGCGGCGACCGCGACGGCGAGGTCGAGGGCGAGGAAGGATTTGCAGCATTTGGGCTCGCCGCCGATGATGCCGACCGCTTGTTCGGACCACAGCGAGGTGACGAGCCAGCGCCGCTCCTCGGCGCGCACGGCGAGGCGATGGGCGGGGGCGACCGGCAGCACGGTCATCGCCGCCGTCCGGCCGCGGCCTTGGTGTCGATGGGAGGAGAGGTCGTCTCCAGGAACAGCTTCTCGTCGATCTGGCGGGCCTCGCGGTGGGCGGCGACGGCGAGCAGCTCGCCGGCCATGTTCATGAGGGCGCGCAGGTTGCCCTGGGCGTGATCGCTCAGTGTTGCGATCAGTTGTCGGTCATCAGCTTGGCGGCTCCGGCCTTGTGCATCGCCTGCTTGAGGCAGTCGTGCAGTTCGTCCGGGGTGGCGCGCTCGAGCGTCAGGCGCACACGTATGCGGCTGCCGAGCGGCAGGAACTCGTCGGATCGCAAGCGCTCGACGAGCCGTCCGTCGCCAGCGAGCACGACGGTGAGCAGGATGTGGGAGTCGAGCCGTGTGGAGGCGAGCAGGCGCAACTCGGAGAGCACGGTCGGCACCATCTCCTGGGCTTCGTCGATGATCAGCACCGGGCGGGAGAAGGCGGCGTCGATGTGAGTTTGCCAACGTTCGCGTAACAGCTTGGCGCCGCCCCAGCGGTTATGGGGATGGAGCGCGACGCCGAACAACTCCCCCATCTCACGGTAGAAGTCGCTGATTCGGGCCTGGGGCCGGGTGAGGACGCCGACCTTGATGTCGCGTTGCGCCGCGAGCCGTTCGGCGAGGATGCGCAGCGTGACCGACTTGCCGGTGCCGGGAGCGCCGGTGACGAGGGCGAAGCCGCCCTCGCCGGCGAGCTGCTCGACCCGCCAGCAGAACGATTCGATGCGCGGGGTCACGCGCAGCGCCTCGACCGGCACGTCGGGGGCGAACGGATTCCACTTGATATGAGGCCATAGAGCGCGAGCAGCTTCTTGTTCACGTGTCGTCTCCTTGCTCGTCTTTCGGGAGATAGGGCGGCGGCAGGCCATCGGCGGCTTGGCGGTCGATCAGCCGGGCGAGCAGCGGCGCGATGCCGGTTGCCGGCGGCGCCGCGAGCGGCTGCGGCGCGATGCGGTCGAGCGGCCGGCGCAGACCGCTGGCGTTGGCTGTCTTGTCCTGGGGATAGAGCCGGCACAGCACCGCACCGGTCTGTTCATCGACGAGGTGGATGTGGGCGAGATCCCAGCTGGCATAGCGGATCTCGATGCGCGTGAAGTGGCGGTAGCAGTTGGGCACCTCGAAGCGGCAGCCTTCAACCACGATGGTGCCGTCGCTCTTGCGCTGGGTGCGGCAGTCGGCCTTGGTGGAGGCGAGCTTGAGCGTCGCGCTGTCCGGGCTCGGCCGCATCACGCCAGGGCCGGCCATGAAGCGCGCTACCGGCGCTTCCCCGGTCTCGGAATGGACCTTGCGATTGCACTCCAACTCCGCCCACGCCTGCGTCGCCTCGTTGAGGAACGGCAAGGCGAGATCGGGCACATCCTCCAGCATGGCCAGCAGCCGGCCCTCCACCAGCCCCCACAGCGTCTCGATCTTGGCGTTCATGTAAGGCGAATACGGCAGCGTCGTCTGATGCAGGATGCCCAGCCGGCCAAGACCTTCGACGATCTCCGCCGCCGTCATGGCGGCGCCGTTGTCGCTCTGAACGCAGCGCGGCAGGCCGCGCTTCTGGAACGCCTGCGACAAGCCATGCGCGATGTTCTCGGCAGTCTCGGCCAAATACCACTGCAGATGACAGATCAGGCGCGAGCGGTCGTCGAGCACGCCGAACAGAACAGGCAGCTGCCATTCGCCGCGTGGCGTGAGCACCTTCTTCGACCCCACGTGACAGTCCCAGTGCCACAGGCCGCCGACATATTCGGCCTCATAGCTGCGCACCTCGCGCTCGCACAGCCGCGCCTCGGCGCGCGCAGCGCCCGCGGTCCGGCGCGATGTCAGGCGGCGCTGCTTGTCGAGGCCACGGGCCTTAAGAAAGCGCCGCAGCGTGGAATAGGACGGCGCCGGCCGCAGGGCGGGCCGCTTGTCGGCGAGCGCGAGCAGATTGTCGTGGTGGAGCTTGGCGCTCCACCCCTTGTGCGCGGCGTATTGCGCCAGCACGGCATGGCGCACCGCCTCGCTCATGGCGCCTTGCTGCCCGGCATCAGCGCGCCGCTTGCGGCGCAGCTTGCCGACCGGATCGCTGCGCTCCTTCAAGGCGCGGTAATACCAGCGCTCGATGGTGGAAAAGCCGAAGCTGACAAGCGCGCCAGTGCCGGGATGGCGCCACTGGCGCGCCGCAAGGGAGGCGATCGCGGCGCGCAGTTCGCCCTTGGCCGGCGGCGCCGCCAGCAGCTGCCCGACGATGGAAAAGCGCAGATGCGCCCATCGCTCATGGACTCGTGGATCGTGGCTGCGCGCCATGCCGGCTCTCCTGCAGACCAGAGAGCGCCGACCCCAGATCGAAGCCTGACGCGGCGGCGACGAGCATCCTGTGCGGGCGGTTCGCGACCGTTATCGAGCCTGCCCCGTGCCGGCGGTGACGGGGCCGATGAACCTCAGCAACGCCATCAACTGGTCGGCGCCCGCGCCGCTAAACCGCGCCATCAGCGTAGCCGGCAGACCGGCATGGTCGACCGGCGGCATGAACTTGGCGCGGGCGGCCTGCCAGAACGCGCTCGCCGTGAAGACCTCGCGCCACCAGACCTGCCAGCGCGCCACCGTCCGGCGGTCGACGCCGACGGCCGCAGTCAGCTGCCGCAGCCGCGGTTCCGTCACCCCGTGCCGCATCATCGACACCAGCACCACGATGGCGGCGAGATAGACCTTGCGGCCGACAAAGCGCAGCGATGGCGGCGTGGCCCGGCGGCGGCAGCCGTCCACCGCACAGCAGAAGCTGAAGCGCCGGTCATGCGCGGGGCCGACACGGCAGGCACGGCCGCGGGGCTTGCGCCAATAGAAGGCGGAATGCAGCACGCCGCCGCACCGCGCGCAGCCCGCACCGGCAAGATCCCGATCGAAGGCGAGCAAAAGATCGTGAAAACTGGCGTCGGACACCAGGGACAGGTACAAGGCTCAAATCCTCCTCGGCACAATCGTCGACCGCGATGGACAAGACCGGACGCAATGATCCCTGCCCGTGCGGCAGCGGCAAGAAATACAAAAAATGCTGCCTGCCCAAGCACGAGACACAACAGCGCCAGCAGCTTACCGAACAGCAGGCCGAGCGCGATCAGCGCGCCGCCGATCAGCGCTCAAGTTTGCGCGAGGTGAAAGCCGCAATCGCCGCCAGGCTTGCCGGCATCGCGGAGCTTGATGACGATCCGCTGACCGCCGCCTCCAACGCCGTGGTCGAACTCATTCATGCCGGAAAGCTCGACGAAGCCGAGCACGCCGCCCGCGACCTCCTGGTGCGGTTCCCCGATGTCCATGACGGCTACGACCGCCTCGGCATGGTCTACGAGGCTCGTGGCGACAACCAGCAGGCCGCCGATTGCTACCGCAAGGTCATCGACTGCATCCGCCAGCACCCCGACGACTACGACGACGCCTTCGAACAGACATTCGTCAAGCTCATCGCCAAACTCGACCCGCCACCAGCCGCCTGATCACACTGCCCAAAGGTTCACGATCCGCGACGGTTCCGACACCACGGCCATCACATACCGAGGTCTCGGAACAAGGGTGCTACCCTCACATTGCGTGGCCATGCTCATGGAGAGGCGCTCCCAATCCTCGCGCCACGCCGCAACAAAACGGCGGCCATCGCGGTCGCAGACAAAATCGGTCTCCAGCCAGCGCGCCAAGCCATGCTCGCTGCCCGGTGCAGTCAGCCGGTTGGCAACCAGCACGAGGGCGCGATCGCTCAACGGCACGGCGTCGCGACGGCTGCGGCGGCTGAGCCGGTCGAGCGTCGCCTCAAGCCCAAGCTCGCGCCAGAGATGGCCGGCCGCCAGCATCGGACCCCAGTCCCACGCCGCGACCGCCTGCACGTCCTCGCGCCGCACCCGGTCGTCAGGCACGGCGCCGCCGTGCAGCAGGCGCATCAGCTTGTTGAGGTCGAGATGCGCCGCCAGCAAGTCGCGCCGCCCGAGATTGAGAACGGTGCGGCGCCGCGTCTTGCCGTGCTCCCGATAGGCTTCGACCACCCGCACGTATTCGTGCTTGACGCCCTTGCCGCCGGCCGCCCGAACCACCCGCAGGAACATGGCCTCCCCCGAAACCTGTCCCCGTCAACATCAGATGAGAATCAGTAAATGGCAACTCCAAATAATGTATAAATAGATCACTCTCTGTCCCTACGTTTCGACGAAAATCCAGGACCGACCCAAGGAAAATCAGTCACTTACCGTCGCCCAATCGTGCGAATAGGGGAAACATGGGATAGCGGCCATCGACGATGGCGAGGAGGCGAAGCCCATCATCGATCGCTTCGGCAATCCAATGATGTTGCCAAGGGGCGCAGCCAAGACAAAGACACGCAGGCCGTCGTCGCTCGCCGGGCGCGCCCTGACAGTCACCCCAAGCCGATTTTACGAAATGCGCGAAATGCCTGGCTGATCCACGAGCCGCTGTCCTCCTGCGGCTCGTAGCCTTGGCCTTTCACCATTCGGTACGCATCTTTGTACCACGGGCTGTCGGGGAAATTATGCCCCAGCACCGCCGCAGCGGTCTGCGCCTCCGCCACGATGCCGAGCGTCAGGTAACACTCGGTGAGCCGCATCAGGGCTTCCTCGACGTGCCGCGTGGTTTGGTAGCGCGTCACCACGACCTTGAACCTGTTGATCGCGCCGATAAAATTCTTCCTGTCCTCGTAGTAACGGCCGATGGTCATTTCCTTGGCAGCGAGTTGATCGCGCGCCCCTTCGATCTTGCGCCGCGCGCTCGCCGCATATTCGCTGTCGGGGAATTTGCGTATCACCTCTTCGAGCGCGGCCATCGCTTTCTCGGTGCGCCCCTGATCGCGGCTGACGTCGGGTATCTGGTCGAAATATGAAGCGCCCACAAGATACATCGCATAGGCAGCGTCCGGCGTGCCCGGATGCAGCGAAATATAGCGCTTCGCGGCATTGATGGATTCATCGTAGTTCTTTGCATCGTAGTACGAGAAGGCCGACATCAGCAGCGACTTGCGCGCCCATTCCGAGTAGGGGTGCTGACGGTCGACTTCCTCGAATTTCTTTGCCGCCCCCTTGGGGTCGTGCTTCTCGTTGAGGTAATAAACGCCCTCGTTGTAGAGCTTTTCGGCCGGCTCGTCGGGCAGCACCTCGTCCTTGTCGCCGCCGAAAAGGCTCCAGGTGCTACAGCCGGCCACGAAGGCCAGCATCGGCAGCACCAGGAGGATCCGCGCCAGCGCAAGGATGGTCCCGCGGCTGAAGGCGCTGCCGATGCCAGCGGTCACTGGACGGTTCTGCATGATTGATCGATCGCTCCCGTAGCGCGCCGACCGGCGGCGCATACCCCATGTTAGCGCGAAAATTCAATAATTGAAAAGGCTTGGCGCAGCCAATAAGCCGGCATTCGGCCGGGATTGTGGCAGACGCTAAGGAAGGCGGCAACATTAACTGAGTCATTTCCGGCGCCGCAAACCGGCCGTCGTGGTTATCGCGCCGGCACGGTCATGTATCGTGCATATGGCATCGCGGCATAACGGCACCTTGACCGCCAATCATTCAAAGATCGGCATCTCCCTACTGAAATACCATTTTCCCTGAGAACAGGGAAAATAACAGGGAATTGCCTTGGTTTTCTGTGTTTTCTGGTTGGCGGGTGAACTGAAGCAGTTATGTTGCGGCTGTCCTAATTCCCGCCACCTCTCCCAGCTTCCCACGCGAGGGGGAAAGGTGGGGAGGGGGCCGGCGATCAAGACATGTCCGGCCCGAATACCGGGGCCGCAAGGGCGGTGGCGATATCGGCCTGACCGCGACGGCGGCCATTCGCGCGGTCGCCCGCGGGATGCGCCACCTTTCCCGCCAGCCGGCCGGCATCCACCGTAGTCCAAGCCGTGGGGTCCGCCATCAGGGCGCAAAGCACAGCGTGGTTGAGCTTGTGGCCGCCGCGTACCGAACGGTAGGCGCCGATCAGGGGCAGACCCGCAAGGGCAAGGTCGCCGATCGCATCAAGCGCCTTGTGACGCACAAATTCGTCAGCGAAACGCAAACCTTCCGCATTGAGCACCCGATCCTCCGATACCACGACCGTGTTATCGAAGGTGGCGCCCAGCGCATAGCCTGCGCTCCACAGCTTGGCGACGTCGTGCATAAAACCGAACGTCCGGGCGCGGGCGACTTCCTTTCGGAACGATTCCGGCGTCACATCGAAAGCCAGCGCCTGCCGTCCGATCAGCGGATTGTCGAATGCAATCTCGACTTCGAGGCGAAAGCCTCGCGAATAGGGCCGCAGCTCTCCGAAGCAATCGCCGCTGGCGACGCGGACAGGCTTGAGAATCCGAATGCAACGACGCGGCGCTGGAAGCGTTGCGATGCCGGCTTGCTCGATCGCGGCCACAAAAGGCGCAGCGCTGCCGTCCATAATCGGCACTTCGGGGCCATCGATTTCAATGAGGGCATTGTCGACGCCAAGCCCGGACAGTGCCGCCAGGATGTGCTCCGCGGTAGAACACAATGGGCCCTTTGTGTCGCCCAGCACGGTGGCAAATGCCGTGCCCGTGACGGCGCGCACATCGGCACGCACTTCCCGCTCAGGGCAGCCATCGATGCCGCTGCGAAGAAACGAAATGCCGCAATCGCTTTCGGCCGGATGGATCGTCAACGTGACCGGCGCCCCCGAGTGAACCCCGATGCCCGTCAGCGTTACACTCTCGTGCAGCGTCGTCTGCCTGGCGGCTTTCATCTCAACCGTTCCAACCCCAAATCCCGGTGGTGCCTCAAACCCTGCGCCGTCAGACGCCGACCGCGCCTACTGCGGTAGCTTTGCGGTCGTGCCCGATTGCTGCTCGGTTCTGGACAAAAGAACGGATGAGCCGCCTGGCTCTCCGCCCCCCAACGAGATACCCACATCCCCTCGACTCGGGGCATCTTAGTCGGCCTCGTGAATGCCACCAACTCACGCTTTTTTACTGATTGTTACTCTGATTCCGCCGGGATTACTCCATCCCCGAGCCGCACCCAGCCGGCCCGCGAGAGTCCGAAAGCAAGTGAAATACGATCGAATTTTCAAAATGCTTAAGGGGAACACCTTCATTAGTTAGCTTGTCGACGCAAAAAGGCCGGAATATCGAGCTGGTCGTCGTCTTGCTGCGAATGCGCCGCCGCAGCGCGACCGCGCGTATCGACGTGCGGCGAGCCCCGCTTTGCGAACTGAGACGCTGGATCCGAGTCCCGCGATTCGGCTGCTCCTGGTCCGCGGCCTGCCTGCTCCCTCGAGCGAACTTCGGACCCGTGATCAAATTCGTCCTCCCGGCGCCCCAGCCCCACCTGGGCCAAGCGCTGCAGCAGGGAGAGGCGGCGTTTCTCAGGGTGTTCAGGACCGACCGGCTCTCCGCGCCGCGCTCGGTATTCGTTCTGGCCGGGCAACGGCAGTTCATCCAGTGTCGGAATGCGCGGTCCGCTGCGGTTCGTCGGCCGCTCTGGCTGGGGCGGAATGAAGGCTTTCGGGAGGGACGGTTCGGCGGCCTGCGCCGCCTCGCTGCCCGCGGCCTGAGCGAACAAACCGGGCCTGGCATCAGGCATCGGTCGGATCGAAACCTCGTCTCCTTCGGGGGTCAGGGCTGCGGCAACTGCCGCGGTCGCAGCCTGATCAATAGACGACCGCGACCCGGAGCTGGCCGTTTGGACCTGCGGCGACGACGCCGGACGGGAGGCCGGCCGGCCGCTGCGCTCCATGCGGTCCGCGATACGCGCATTATCCGCCTTGAGGCGTTGGGCAAGTTCGGCAATGCGGGATTCGTGGTGCTCGGCTGGCTTCGTCGCACTCCCCGCGTTTGGCTGCGGCTGCGAGGGCGCCCGGGGCGACGGCGGAACCCGCGTCTGCGGCGGCGGAACCCCTTGCGTTGGGGGAGCGCTGCTGCTCGCGTTGACATCGACGCCTGTCGCCACCACGGACACGCGGATGATGCCGTCGAGGCTCTCGTCGAATGTGGCGCCGACGATGATGTTGGCGTCCGGGTCCACCTCCTCGCGGATGCGCGTGGCGGCCTCGTCGACCTCGTAGAGGGTGAGGTCCTTGCCGCCTGTGATAGAGATCAGCACGCCGCGGGCGCCGCGCATCGACACGTCATCGATGAGCGGATTGGAGATCGCCGCCTCGGCGGACCGCAAAGCGCGCTTTTCCCCGGACGCTTCGCCGGTGCCCATCATGGCCTTGCCCATTTCACGCATGACGGCGCGGACATCGGCAAAGTCGAGATTGATCAAACCTTCCTTGACCATCAGGTCGGTGATGCACGCGACCCCCGAATAGAGCACCTGGTCGGCCATTGCGAAGGCGTCCGCGAAGGTGGTCTTTTCGTTGGCGACACGGAACAGGTTCTGGTTCGGAATGATAATCAGCGTATCAACAGTTTTCTGCAGCTCCATGATGCCGGCTTCCGCAAGCCGCATGCGGCGCTGGCCCTCAAAATGGAATGGCTTGGTGACAACGCCGACCGTGAGTATGCCGAGATCGCGGGCCGCCTTGGCGACCACCGGCGAGGCGCCAGTGCCGGTGCCGCCTCCCATGCCGGCCGTGACAAACACCATGTGGGCGCCCGCCAGGTGATCGCGGATCTCATCGATCGCCTCCTGGGCGGCTGTGCAGCCAACATCGGGGTGCGAGCCGGCGCCGAGGCCCTCCGTGGCCTGCACGCCCATCTGAATGATGCGTTCAGCGCGCGAGGTGGTCAGCGCCTGGGCATCAGTGTTGGCGACGACAAAATCCACCCCCTGAAGGCCAGCCGCAATCATGTTGTTGACGGCGTTGCCGCCGGCTCCGCCGACGCCAAACACGGTTATTCGCGGCTTCAGCTCACGGATGTCGGGAATTTTCAAATTGATGCTCATGGCTGCCTCTTAATCTGCGTACGCACGGCTTCTGGCCCCTGATCGCGGCCCTCTCCCGTGCGCTCCCGCCGGGAGAGGGCGGGGAAGGGAGCACACATCTGATGGTTAAAAGCTTTCGCGAAGCCATCGTCCGACCCGAGCGACATAGCCGCCCGCCCCTGACTTGAATTGCCGCGTGTATCGCGGCTCGAAATGTTCCAGGTGAGCGAGCTGCGGATAGACCAAAAGGCCCGCCGCCACCGCGAAAGCTGATCCCCTGGCGACCTCCGGCAGCCCCGAAATGCCGAGCGGCCGACCGATGCGAACCGGCCGCCCAAGAATGCGGGCCGCAAGATCGGTGAGGCCGGTGAGCTGACACGCCCCGCCGGTGAGAACCACGCGGCCACGCGGTTCCGCGGCAAACGGAGAGACGGCGAGACGGTCGCGCACCATCTCCAGAATCTCCTCGGCGCGCGGCTTGATGATGTGGGTGAGCTCCGCCCGCGACACGAAACGTGGCGCTTCACGGTCCTCGCCGTTGACGATCGGCACGGTGATCATGTCGCGTTCATCCGCTCCTCCGGCCAGCACACTGCCATAGAGCGTTTTGATTCGCTCGGAGTCGTTCACGCTCGTGCCCAAACCGCGGGCAATATCGAGGGTCACGTGCCGCCCGCCCACCGCAAAGCCGTCGGCATGGATGAAGCGCCCATCCGCAAATACCGCCACCGTGGTCGTGCCGGCGCCCATTTCCACAACGGCCGCGCCGAGATCGGCCTCGTCGTCCGCCAGAGTGGCCAGGCTCGCCGCATACGGACCAGCCACCATGGCTTCCACCATAAGATGGCAGCTTTCTACCGTCAGTAGCAGGTTGCGGATCGGCCCTTCATCCGCTGTCACGACATGCATATCGGCCCCGAAAGTTGAGGCGAGCATGCCGCGCGGATCCCGCACCCCGCGAGCGTCATCGAGCGAAAATCCGATCGGAACGGAATGCAGGACCACCCGGCCCTCATGGGCCGACCGACGGGTGCCGGCTGCCAACACGCGCGCAATGTCGCGATCACGGACCGGCGCGCCAGAGATCCTGAGGGCGGCGCTCAGGCGCTCGCTGGCGAGCCGTCCCGCCGACACCGAAACGATGACGGATTCGACCTGGCACCGTGCGCTGCGCTCAGCGAGGTCCACCGCGTAACGCACCGCCCCTTCGGCTTCGACAAGATCGACCACATTGCCAGCCTTCATGCCAAACGATTCGGTGTGGCTGAACCCGATCACCTCGATGGCGTGGCTGCGTCTTCGCAACACATCCTGCGGCGGCTGCGGCTTGAGCCTTGCAATCAGGCACGCAATCTTGCTGGTGCCGACGTCGAGCACAACCACAAGCGCAGCGCGCCTTGGCGCCAGCGGCCGCATTTTCGGAGCGAGACCATAGTTGAGCGGGCTCATGCGTTGCCGCCCTTTGGTTTCTGGAGCTTCTTCTTCGCCGCTTCCTCGCGCGCCTGAAAGGCGCCGTCCGACAGGCGAACCGTAATGCGGTCCGCGAGGCGGAGATCGATCGCCGTAATGTCGCGGTTTGACAGCCTGACGTCGCGCTCCAGCGCGGCCAGCTGGTCCAGCGCCTGCTCGACATCGAATTCCGGCAGGCGGACGTCGACGCCATTCTTCAATCTGAGGTTCCAGCGCCGCTCGGCGACCAGAACCGAAGCGCGGACGTTCGCGCTCAGTTCGGGGCGGCGGCCGAGCATGGCAAGAAATTCGCGCGCGCGGGTCTCGGCGCCGGCGCCGACCACAAGCGGCAGGCCCGCGTCGCGCGCCAGCACGTAAGGCTCAAGCACGGTGCCATCATCGGAAATAACGCCGACGCGGCCCGCCTTCTGCCACAACGCAAACGCTTCACGTTCCGAAATAGAAATCACCAGGCGATCAGGCAAAAGCTTCTGGACGGTTGCTTCGGCGATCCATGGATTGGTCAACAGGCGCGCACGGGCATCGACGACATCGAAGAACAGCAGGGAGGTGCGCGAGGTGACGCCCGCGGCGGCGAGAATCTCCTCCCGGCTCAAATGCCTCTCGCCGGAGATCGCAACCGTCGCGATGCGGAACCCGGCCGCATTGGCTGCCGCGTCGCGGGCGTCCTTGAAGAAATCGATGACCTGGTTCGCCTGGCCGCCTCTGACAGCGCCGTAACCGGTGCTGGCTGCAATCATCAGGATCGTGGCGATGACGCCGATATGCCGGGGCAGGCGCGCCAGGCGGCTTGCGACGCGATCGAGAAACAGCGCAAAGCGGCGCCAGCGTGCGGAGGCATCCAGCGCGCCGAAGCCATGGCGGGGCCAGCGCCCTTGGGCCCGGGCGCGCCGCGAAACGGACGCTGCGACCGCGGCATTGCCAGGCCACGGCGCCGCTCTCCCACTCAACGATCCAGCGAAGCGTCCTCCACCATCCATTTAACCAGCTCTTCGAACGTCATGCCGGAGTAGGCAGCGAGCTCCGGCACAAGTGATGTCTCGGTCATGCCGGGCTGGGTATTGACCTCAAGGCAAACCAAGCCTTCGGTCCCGTCCATGCGGTCGTCGTAGCGAAAATCTGCACGACTTACCCCTCGACAGCCTAGCGCCTGATGCGCCAGCAGAGCCAGTCTTCGGACCTCTTGGTAAACATTTGGTTTAAGTGGCGCCGGAAGAAGGTGTTTCGAGCCTCCGGGAGCGTATTTTGCTTCGTAATCATAGAACTTCAGTGCAGGCACGATCTCGATGACCTCCAGCGCCTTGTCGCCGAGCACCGCACAGGTCAATTCCTTGCCGGCAATGAAGCGTTCGCACAGCAGGCGCTCGCCATAGGCCCAATCGTGGCGGGTCAGCTCCTGGGGCGGGTGGCAATGCGCCTCGGTGACGATGAACACCCCGACGCTGGAGCCTTCGGCGATCGGCTTGATGACGTAGGGCGGCGGCAGCACATGGGACTTTGCGGCCTCCTGACGCGACACGACGATCCCCTCGGGCACTGCCACACCGGCATTGGCCATCACAACCTTGGCGACGTCCTTCTTGATCGCAAGCGCTGACGAAAGCGGGCCGGAATGGCTGTAGGGAATCCCGAGGATCTCGAGCAGGCCCTGAATGGTGCCGTCCTCGCCCGGGCGGCCGTGCAGCATATTGAGAGCAACATCCGGCTTGAGGCGGGCGAGGACATCCGCAATGTCGCGCGCAACGTCGATGCGGCTGACCCTGTACCCATTACGGTCAAGCGCATCGGCGCAGGCTTTGCCCGAGCGGAGCGATACCTCGCGCTCCGCCGACCAGCCGCCCATCAGAACCGCGACGTGTTTCATGTGGTCATCGTCTTTCTATTGCTGCCGGCTAGTGGAACGATTTCGAAGTTCGAATCATATGCGAGTCATTCCGGGGCGCCGGCTTTAGCCCGCGAGCCCGGATCCATAACCTCCGCCTGGGGCTATGGATTCCGGGCTCGCCACCTTCGGTGGCGCCCCGGAATGACGCCCCGGAATGACCAGGCCGCGCATATGGTCGATTTCGATAGATATCGGGGTCAAGCCCGGCAATGACCGACGAGATCCAGCCTAAACAGAAAACGCACTACCGGAGCCGTGCCGGAATAGAGAACCCGTCATAGAGCCATGCGAGGCAGCGGAACAGGTCCTCCTCCGTTCGCTCCGCGAAGGTCTGCCGCACAACATCGCGGGCAATGTCTTCGGCATGATAGATGCCCCACATATACCGGGATTCGAGCTGGAGTCGCGCGGTTCGCACATAGCGCTCCGCCTCGTATTGCGCGAAGGCTCGCTCAAAATCGCCGTCTGCCAGATCGATCAGCGCAGCGAGGCAGACGCCGTCCTCGATCGCCATGCAGGCGCCCTGGGCGAGCGACTGCAGGGTCGGGTGCGCTGCATCGCCCACCAGGGTGACGCGACCCTTGTGCCAGTGCCGGATCGGGTCGCGATCCGCAAGCGGCCAGCGTCGTTCGAAATTCATCATCGCGAGCATCGCCTGTATGGCCGCGTGAGCGCCTGCAAAGGTGCGTTTCACTTCGGCACGATGATCGCGCTCCGCGAGCCGATCGGCGAATGTCGAAGTCCGGTAGACCGCAACGATGTTGAACTCGGCGCCGTGCCGCAGCGGATAATGTACGACGTGGAAGCCCGGGCCGGCCCACATGTAAACGTTGCGGCGGGGTACCGGATCGGGAACCGCGGGCATCGGCAGGAGGGTGCGCTGCGCCACATAGCCAAACTGATGCGGCTCTCCTTCCTGACGCAGCTTCGCCCGCACCGTGGAGTGCAGACCGTCGGCGCCAATCAGGGCCGCCCCTTCGAGGCAGGTTCCGTCCGCGGTTTGAACGATGACGCGGTCGCCGCGATCCTCAAAGCCGGTCGCCGCCACAGCAGGCTCGAACGCGATCTCCGGCCGCGTGCGGCAGGCGTCCGTCAGCACCCGATGCAGGTCGACCCTATGGACGATGATGTAGGGATGCCGGAAGCGTTCCCGAAACGACGCTCCGAGCGCAAGGCGCGTGATTTCCTCGCCCGAATAGGCGTCCAGCATCACGCAGGCCTCAGGCATATCGGCGTTGTCGAGAACCTTGGCGGTGATGCCCAGCCGATCGAACATCGGAACCACATTGGGGCCGAGTTGCACGCCGTAGCCGATGGCGCCGAACTCGGGCGCCTGCTCCAGGATGCGGACGCGGCGTCCGGCGCGGCCCAATGCAAGCGCCGTGGTCAATCCGCCGAGGCCGCCGCCCACGATGATGATGGGTAGGTCCGCGCCGTCCACGCTGTCACCCCCGCTTCACGCCGATCCGCTTGATCTCCCATTCCAGCTCGACGCCTGACGTTTCGCGGACGCGCGACCGCACTGTCTCGCCGAGGGTCTCGATATCGGCTGCGCTGGCTCCGCCCCGGTTGATGAGGAAGTTGCAATGCAGCTCCGAGACCTGGGCGGCCCCGATCGTCAAGCCGCGGCATCCGGCGGCGTCGATGAGCCGCCAGGCTTTGTGACCGGGCGGATTCTTGAAAGTCGAGCCGCCGGTCCGGCTCTTGATCGGCTGGGTCGTCTCCCGGCTTTCGGTGATACGATCCATCTCCGCGGCGATGACGGCCGGATCGCCGGCCGTCCCCTGGAACAGCGCTTCGGTGAAGATCACGTCATCCGGCACGCCGCAGTCGCGATAGCTGTAGCGCATCCCGGGGTTATTGAAGATGCAGATGCGGCCGGTGCGGTCAACGCCGCGCGCTGCGATCAGCACGTCTTTGGTCTCGCCTCCATAGGCGCCGCCGTTCATGCGCAACGCGCCGCCGATGGCGCCCGGAATTCCGCGCAGGAACGCGAGCCCGGAAATTGCGGCGTCCTGTGCGGCGCGCGCCACTTTCACGTCCGGCGCCGCGGCGCCCGCCCGGATACGTGCGTCCTCCTCCGCCGTGACATCGCTGAATCCGCGCCCGAGCCGGATGACCACGCCCGGAACGCCGCCATCGCGAACGATGAGATTGGAGCCGAGGCCGATGACGGTGACGGGGATCTGATGCGGCAGATGCGCCAGGAAGTATGACAGGTCCTCTTCATCTTCCGGTATGAACAGAAGCTGCGCCGGCCCGCCGACCCGGAACCAGGTGAACTCGGCGAGCGCCTGGTTGGGGACGAGCCGCCCGCGCAATTGCGACATCTGGGCCTTGAGGGCCGGCAAAATATCGGGGAAGGTCATTCACCTATAACGCGCCAGCAGCCGCTCTCTGACGTCGTCCCACATGGATGCTCTTCCAGGATTGCGGACATGCTCGGCGTGCCGTCGCTCGATTTCTTGCTTCTGCTCGGTCGTCAGCGCAGGCATCTCCTCAAATTCGGAACAGCTAAGACGGCTAGTGAACGCTGTCATCTGCAATGCTCCTGCGGTGCGCCAACAGATTTTCAATCGGCGTTGCCCACATCATCGGTTCGCATTGCAGCATTTCCAGGCGTTCCGTCATGGCCTCAAGGGAACTTCTCAACTCCTTCAGCTCGCGATCAAACGACTCGATGGTGGTGCTTTGCTCGCGTATTTTTTCCACCAAATGCTGTCGATCGGCTGTCGCGACCTTTGCCGCACTACCTGGTTGGGGAATTTCTTGGTTGCGCTTGGCGGCGTCTTCGATCCATTCGTCGACGGCCTGTCGCGCGTTCGCGAAAGCCTCCTCTGGCGTGTCGCCGTCTGACATGCAGCCGGGGAGATCGGGGACATAGGCGAGATAACCGCCCCCATCGTCGGCCGGCAACTCGATCACTGCGATCGAATAGAATTTCTGGCTCATTTTCCGGGCTCCCTTCCCGCACGCGCCGATATCGCCGCCTGTAAAAGCAGATGCCTGTCTGCCCACTGAACCAACAGCCGTATGTACACCGGACGAATCGGTCTTTTCGCTGGGATCGTTAGCGCACCCTTGAAGAGATCACTCGACACCTTGTAGTGACTGCCGCCCCCCGCTGGCGGTCTCGCCTCCATTCCGATTTGCTGACACAACTTCTCAACATCGCTAATGCCCCAGTCATTTTTCGGGTTCCCCCGCATGGCCTCCAAGAGCTTATTGAAGCGCACCAGTTGTGTCGCATCGCCTTCGCCGGTCACCCCCGGCCGCTTGCCCTTGGTCATAGCCCATCGCCCGATTTCCTCAACGACACATATAACAGCCCAAATCAGGTAGCGAAAGGCCCGCCCTTCGGCTCATCTATCTTCGCATTGCTGCGGCAGTCGCAGAATATTTTTAGCTCAGCAGAGACATACAGCGACCGTGGCCCGACGGTGAAGCGTTCCGCGCTGGCCGCAGCAGCGCAAGCAAGAAGGTCACGCCGCCGCTCCCAGCGCCGCCAGTTCGCTCGGCAGCGCGTAGGCCCATTGGGTGATGCTGCCGGCCCCGAGGCAGACCACGTAGTCGCCCGGGCGCGCAATGTTCTTGACCAGACTCGCGAGCTGCTGCGGCCCGTCGAGCCCGAGCACATGGCGGTGCCCCCGCGCCCGCAGGCCGGCGATCAGGCTGTCACGGTCCGCGCCCGCAATCGGCGCCTCGCCGGCCGGATATACATGAGCCACGATCACGCTGTCGGCATCGTTGAAACAGGTGCAGAACCGCTCGAACAGCGTGTGCAGGCGGGTGTAGCGATGCGGCTGCACCACCGCGATCACCTGGCCAGTAGTGGATTCGCGTGCGGCGCGGAGCACCGCCTCAATCTCGACGGGATGGTGACCGTAGTCGTCGATCACCGTGATGCCATTCCAGGCGCCGGTGCGGGTAAAGCGGCGCCGCACTCCGCCGAAGCCCGACAGGGCCTTGCGGATCACCGCATCAGCGATGCCGAGATTATGCGCGACCGCGATTGCGGCGGTGGCGTTGAGGGCGTTGTGGCGGCCGGGCATTGGCAGCATCAGTTCGTCAATGGTGTGCACGTCATCGCCGGTGCGGTCGCGGAACGCCACGGAAAAACGCGAACTGCCGTTCGCATGTTCAAGCCCGACCAGACGCACGTCAGCCTGCGGATTCTCGCCATACGTGACGATGCGGCGGTCCTCGATCCGGCCGACCATGGTCTGCACCACCGGATGGTCGGTGCACATCACGGCGAAGCCGTAGAACGGAACATTCTCCACGAAGGACTGGAAGGCGGACTGCACGGCGTCGAACGTCTTGAAATGATCGAGATGCTCGGGATCCACATTGGTGACGATGGCGATGTCGGCGGGCAGCTTGAGGAAGGTGCCGTCGGATTCGTCGGCTTCGACCACCATCCAGTCGCCGGCGCCGAGGCGCGCATTGGTGCCATAGGCGTTGATGATGCCGCCGTTGATGACGGTGGGGTCGAGGCGGCCGGCATCGAGCAGCATCGCCACCAGCGATGTGGTGGTGGTCTTGCCGTGGGTGCCCGCAATCGCGATGCAGCTCTTGAGCCGCATCAGTTCGGCCAGCATCTCGGCGCGCCGCACTACCGGCAGGCGTCTCGCCCGCGCCGCCGCGAGTTCCGGATTGTCGCGTTTGATCGCCGAGGACACCACCACCACATCGGCGCCGTCCAAATTATGCGCTGCATGGCCGATTGCGACTGCAATGCCGAGATCGCGCAACCGCTTGACGTTCTGGTTTTCGGCAACGTCCGAACCCGTCACCATGTAGCCGAGGTTGGATAGAACTTCCGCAATGCCGCTCATGCCAATGCCGCCGATGCCGACAAAATGGATCGGGCCGATGTCGCGCGGGAGTTTCATGGGTAGCGTCCGTCAAGCGCATATCCGGCATGGGCGCCGGGCCTGCATGGGGGTCCTCGTGGCGTCAACGTGCGCCAATTTTAAGGCTTGCAAGCGTTAATTCGTCGTGAGCAGAAGGCGCCTTGCGGGCCTGAACCTACCAGAAACTTAAAACGATCTGCTTCGTTCCCAGGGCTCGGACCGGCCTGGCCTGGAAGGGCGGGCGCGAACGCCCGTCCGCCGTGCGCCGGGCTCGTCGAAGGGCGCGTTCAAGACGTGGTCGCCGGCTCAGCGCTGGCCTGCTTCTCGCGCGGCCCGGCCACAAGCCCCATCACCAGATCCGCCAGCCGATCCGCGCCGTCGAGCACTCCCTGGTTCCGCGCCGCGGCGGCCATTTCGGCAAGCTTTTCCGGCGAAGCCGCGAGCTGCGCGATCTCCGCGGCGACGCGATCGGGGGTGAATTGCGTCTGCTCGATCATGATGGCGCCGCCGGCTTGGTCGAGCATGCTGGCATTGGCGCGCTGGTCATGGTCGAGGGCGTGAGGCAACGGCACCAGGATCGCCGGCCGTCCGATTGCCGCCAGTTCCGCCACCGTGGATGCGCCCGAACGCGAGATCACGAGGTGGCTTGCCGCCATCCGGAACGGAAGATCGCGGAAGAACGGCTCAACTTCGGCGGCGACGCCGAAACGCCTATAGGCCGACCGCACCCGCTCGATGTCCTCGTCACGCGCCTGCTGGGTTACGGAGAGCCGCGCCCGCACCGCCACCGGGACAAGCTCGATGGCGGGAGGAACGACATCCGCCATGACGCGGGCGCCCTGGCTGCCGCCAAAGACCAGAATGCGCAGCGGCCCGTCAGCGCCCGGATACGGCGTCGCGGCCGCCTCGACGACAGCCGGCCGGATCGGATTTCCGGTATGAGTGACCTTGGCGGCGAGGCGCGGATCATCGGCCAAAAGTCCGCGAAAACCGGTGGCAATTGTCCGCACCCGCCGAGCCAGCAGCCGGTTGGCGCGGCCAAGCACGCCATTCTGCTCATGGATCACGGCTGGAATGCCGCGCAGCACCGCGGCCGCGAGCGGCGGGATGGTCGGATAGCCGCCAAAGCCGACAACGACCACCGGACGCAGCCGGCCATAGAGGAGCAAGGCTCTCATGGCGCCGCTGCAGAGCCTGGAGACGGCGCCGGCGATGTGGAAGGGATTTCGCCCCGCCAATGTTGCGCTGGGAACGATATGGGTGGCCCGCCCTGGAAATTCGCCATAGCGGCTGGCGCGCTCGTCGGTTACAAGATCGACTGTGACGCCGCGTCGGGAGAGCGCAACGGCCACGGCCTCGGCTGGAAACAAGTGTCCTCCGGTTCCGCCCGCCGCAACGATCACCAGAGGCGAGCCGCCGCGTTCCTGCATCAGAACGCACTCCCGGACGGCGCCGCCCTGCCGTCAGGCGGCGGGACGCCCGCTGTCCCGGGATGGCGGGGAGGCGCCTGCAACAGCGCCGCGCGGGGACGTTCGCGGGTGAAAGCGAGCAACATGCCCATGCCGTATGCCAGCGAGATCATCGAGGAACCGCCATAGGAGATGAACGGAAGCGTCATTCCCTTGGCCGGTATGAGCGCCAGATTCACCGCCATATTGATCGCCGATTGGGCCCCGAACAAGATGGCGAGCCCGGCGATCGAGAATCGCGAAAAGGGGTCCTCGTTGCGCATCGCTTTGCCAAGGGCGCGCAGCACGATGAACGCGAACAAAAGGACCAGAATCAGACACAGCACGATGCCGAATTCCTCAGCGGCGACGGCGAACACGAAATCGGCATGACTGTCGGGCAAGATGCGCTTCACGGTGCCTTCACCGGGTCCCTGGCCGAACCACCCGCCGCGGAAAAACGATTCGACAGCAGCGTCGACCTGGAACGTATCGCCGGAAGCCGGATCAAGGAAACGCTTGATGCGCCGGGCCACGTGCGGGATCGTCGTGTAAGCGGCGAAAAGACCGAGCACGGCGGCGCCGCCGAGACCCGCCACCCACACAAGCCGCATGCCGGCCATGAAAAACAGCGCGCCCCATACGAGCGCAATCAGCATAGTCTGGCCGAAATCAGGTTGCAGGACCAGCACGCCCACCGCGCCGAGCAGCAGCATCAGCGAAAACGTGGTCGCCGGCATATCGGGCTTGCGGGCTGATTCGGCAAACAACCATGCGCTGAGAACGACGAAGGACGGCTTGAGGAACTCGGACGGTTGAATGTTGACCCCGGCGAGGACGATCCAGCGGCGGGCGCCTTTCACCTCGGCGCCGACGAACAATGTGACGACGACCAGCGCCATGCTGATGATGAAGACGACGAGCGCGAGACGTCGGATCTGGCGCGGCGACAGGAACGATACCGCCAGCATGACGGCGATCGCCGGCGCCAGAAACAATAAATGGCGATGCACGAAATAGAATCCGTCGAGCCCCAGGCGGGCCGCAACCGGCGGGCTCGCCGCGAGCGAAAGCACGATGCCGCCCAGCATGATGGCGCCGAGAGCCAAGAGGCTGAACCGGTCGATTGTCCACCACCATGCCGCAAGCGGCGTTCGTTCGACGCGCGAAACCATGGTCTAGTTCCCGGTTGGGGACAAGGGCGACGGCGCCCCGTCGCCCCCTCCCTGCTTGCAGCAGGGCAATCGCATGTGGGCGGTGGCCTGCGCCCTCCCGCTTGCGGGAGAGGCGCAGACGGGGGCGCACCACATGAGATCTGCCCTGCCGCTTGCGGGGGGGAGGCGAAAGGTGAATATGGTTCTCACCCTGTTAATAAAAAATTGTAACTGCCCAGGTTGTGCCTTTCCCGTCAACTGATCCGCAACGCGCTCATTTGGATTTGCGCGTCCTGCGTGAGGGCCTGGATGACGTTCCAGCCTTGCTTTTTGGCGGTTGAGATGAAGGAGCGGATGACGGCGAAATCCATCGCCCCG
>Ga0209060_10001930_pt1 | contig 20655 bp, 18 predicted proteins | sample Coa_R1_8_FD_187155 | JGI IMG/M metagenome (GOLD analysis project Ga0209060, IMG submission 187155) | Surface soil microbial communities from Centralia Pennsylvania, which are recovering from an underground coalmine fire - Coalmine... | ecosystem: Environmental > Terrestrial > Soil >...
GATATGCGTTATAGACCTTGTGCGGATCGTGGCCACCACGGCGCAGACGGGCAATTTCCGTGTCGGTGAGATGAGAGACGAGATTCAGTAGTTCAGGATACTTGCCGAAAAACTCCTGGCGGACGTACGCGCCGCCCTTGGCCTTGAAGTTCTGATATTCACCGTCTACGCACTCTTCCATGCGCTTCATCAGCAGACCGGACTTGTCGCGCTCAAGAAGTGGATCCCAGTCGGAGCCCCAGATCAGCTTGATGACGTTCCAGCCAGCGCCGCGGAAGATGGATTCCAGCTCATTGATGATCTTTCCATTGCCGCGCACGGGACCGTCGAGCCGTTGAAGATTGCAATTGACCACAAAGATAAGATTGTCGAGCTTTTCGCGAGTTGCCAGACCCAACGAGCCAATGGACTCCGGCTCATCCGTTTCACCATCGCCAAGGAAGGCCCAAACTTTACGGGGCGTCTTGGCGATCAGGCCGCGGTTCTCCAGGTAGCGCATGAAGCGTGCTTGATAGATGGCGTTAATCGGTCCCAAGCCCATCGAAACCGTCGGGAAGCTCCAGAACCAAGGCATCAGCCAGGGATGGGGGTAGGATGAAAGACCAGGCTCGTTCCGCAATTCGTGGCGGAAGTTCTGAAGATGCTGCTCGGTCAAACGCCCTTCAAGAAAGGCCCGGGCATAGACGCCGGGCGAAGCATGCCCCTGAAAATAGACGAGATCGCCAGGTTCCTCGCCATAACTGGCATGAAAGAAGTGATTGAAGCCAACTTCCAGCAATGTAGCCAGAGAGGAGTAGGTGGAGATATGGCCGCCGATGCCCGCATCTTGTTTATTCTGATGATGCACCATGGCCATCGCGTTCCATCGAACGAGACTTTCGAGGCGCTGCTCAAGCGTGTCGTCTCCAGGATAAGGAACTTCTTCCTCGACCGGGATGGTGTTGACGTAAGGGGTATTCAGCTGAACGGGAACATCGACGCCTGCCTGCCGGGCTCGCCGCGAAAGGGCCTCCAGCAAAAAAGCACCACGACCTGAGCCTTCTTGACCTACAACCTGATCGAAAGCCTCAAGCCACTCGGAAATCTCGTCGAAGTCTTCCCCCGCCGGGGCGACAGGAACGTCAAGTTTGGTATTCATAAGTTCGCTCTCCATTATATGGAAGGAAAGGGGCATCCGAACACCGTGAAATTGGCATTGATGGAGATTTCGCATGGTGAACACATCCGACGCTCCTAATCCCCGATCCATAGACGGCCGCAAGTGACCCCAACTGATATAAACGGCATTGAAATCCTCTAAAGAAACAAAGGAAGAAGAGAGTGGCGCCGGTTCAGCCTCGGAAGCGATGAAGAACCGCGCACGGCTACAGAGTCCGAAAATTCGGGCAGAAGGAGTAAAATGCACAGCCTATGCACCAATCCATCGTTGCCAAGCTGCTTACGGCTATCCTTTGCTTTGTATGCCTTGTGGCCTTCCCGGCCCCGGCACAACAACATGCCGCGTTTACGGCTGCCGATTATGCCCGCGCTGAAAAGTTCATGTCGTACAACACGGCCCCATTGATCTATCACGGCGGCGTAAGGCCGACCTTTCTGGAGGATGGGCGGTTCTGGTACCGGAACACCACCCCGGAAGGAAGTGAATTTCTGCTGATCGATCCGGCCAAACCGACGCTTCGCGAGCGGGCCTTCGATCAGAGCAAGGTGGCTACAGCGCTTTCCGCCGCGGCAGGCGCAACGTACGACGGGCTCCATTTGCCCTTCGGCGATTTTGAACTTGAAGGGCAGATGCTCTCATTCGACGCGGCTTCCCGCAAATGGAAATGCGACTTACAGGCTTACCAGTGTAAAGCAGAAGGTCCTGCTACCCCGACCGGCAGAGGTGCGCGCGCCTCCCGCTCCTCCCTTGAAGTGCTTTCTCCGGATAAAAAGCGTGTGGCTTTTATTCGCGACTTCAACCTGTGGGCGCGGGACACAACAACGAACAAAGAAACCCAGCTCACGACCGACGGAGTGAAAGATTTTGGATACGCAACCGACAACGCGGGATGGATCCACAGTGAACGCCCCATCCTTCTTTGGTCCCCGGATTCAAAGAAGATAGCCACCTTTCAGCAGGACCAGCGCGGCGTTGGCGAAATGTATCTGGTCGAAACCAAGGTCGGCCATCCGAGCCTGCAGGCATGGAAGTATCCCCTGCCCGGAGACGATGTGGTTACGACGATCCAGCGGGTCATCATCCAGGTGGATGAGCCCAAGGTAATCCGCCTGAAGATGGCGGCAGACCAGCACCGTTCCACCCTTTGCGACCACGTCAATTGCATAGGCACGGATTGGGCAGACGTAGAGTGGAGCCCCGATGCTACACATCTCGCCTTCGTCTCCACTTCCCGCGATCATAAAAACGAGCAGCTTCGAATTGCCGATGCAGCCACGGGCGCGGTGCGAGACGTGCTTGCAGAGAATGTTCCAACGTTCTACGAGTCCGGCACCATCCGCGTGAATTGGCGTTATCTGCCAACCTCGAATGAGATGATCTGGTTCTCTGAACGCGACAACTGGGGACACCTTTATCTTTATGATCTCCAAAGCGGAAAACTGAAAGATCAGATCACCAAAGGCGACTGGAATGTCCTGGAGATCCTCCGCGTGGATGAGAAGAAACGCGAAATCTATTTTGTCGGCACCGGGCGAGAAAAGGGGCGAGACCCTTATTTCACCCACCTCTACAAGGTCGGGTTTGACGGCAAAAATCTTACGCTGCTGACGCCGGAGGACGCGAACCACAACGTCACCCTTTCTCCTTCGGGCATATTTTTTGTCGACAACTACTCCAAGCCCGACGCTCCCGACGCCGCGGTGCTGCGCGATGCCGATGGGAAACTGCTGGCAACACTGGAGAAGGCGGACATCTCCAAGCTGCTGGCGACCGGATGGAAGCCGCCGATTCCGTTCACGGTTAAAGCGCGTGATGGCGTCACCGATCTCCACGGGCTGATGTTTAAGCCAACCAATTTCGATGCGAGCAAGAAATATCCGATCATCAACCACATCTATCCCGGCCCGCAGGTGGGAAGTGTAGGAGGAAGGTCTTTTTCTCCGGCTAGAGGGGGTGACACCCAGGCGCTGGCTGAGTTGGGTTTCATCGTAGTGGAAATCGACGGCATGGGAAATCCGATGCGGTCCAAGAAATTCCACGAAGCCTACTATGGAAATATGGGCGACAACACGCTACCGGACCAGGTCGCAGGAATGAAGCAACTGGCGCAGCAGTATCCGTGGATCGATTTGGAGAAGGCGGGCATTTACGGACACTCCGGCGGCGGCTATGCGGCGGCGGATGCGATGTTTCGCTATCCCGACTTCTTTAAGGTCGGCATCTCGGAGGCCGGAAACCACGATAACCGCGAATACGAAGACGATTGGGGCGAGAAATACCAGGGATTGTTACAACGCAAGGCGGACGGCACTACAAATTACGACGACCAAGCGAATCAAAACATTGCCAAGAACCTGAAGGGGCATCTGCTGTTGGCGCATGGCACGATGGACGACAACGTGCCTCCCTACAACACCCTGCTGGTGGTGAATGAGTTGATCAAAGCCAATAAAGACTTCGATTTGCTCTTGCTGCCGAACCGCGCTCACGGCTTTGGCAACGAACCCTATATGGTGCGCCGCCGGTGGGATTATTTCGTCCGGTATCTCCTGGGGGCTGAACCGCCCAAGGAATATGAACTGCATTCTCCAAACCAGAGAGCTCGTGCGACACAGTCAGGACAGTAATGCCAGGACGACAAGGGCCTCAACTCTTAAAAGTGGGGCCCGTCTTCGAGACCATGGGGTTAGGACTTGTGAGGTGCGTGGCAAAATCGCTGTTGTTGAGATTCCAGCTCTTGCTTAAGCTCTCGATTAGGCAGGACATTCCGGGAAAATTTGGCCGAAGGGCAAGAGCACTGTTAAAATTAGGATTCGAGGGACATTCCTTCCTTGACGTGGGGCTATAGCTCAGCTGGGAGAGCGCATCGTTCGCAACGATGAGGCCGTCGGTTCGATCCCGACTAGCTCCACCATATTTTCAATAACTTGCGGCATCTGTTCACTCCCTCTGCTCTGGTTTGTGTCGTTGTTTGTGTCGTAACCCCTCCGTTTCGGCATCTCTTGCCTGCTTGTAGCCAGCGCATCAAGGGCTGTACGCTTCGCTTGCAGTCTGACGTGTGAGTAATGGGCCAGCATTTTGGGTGAGACATGCCCAGCAATGCTCATTATCGTGGAATCACTGGCCTGAGACTCTGAAAGCTCAGTTATGGCGTGATGCCTCAAATCATGGAAGCGCAGGCCCGCCAATGGGCTAATGGCCTTGCTGATATCAGCCCGGCATGATTCGCCTATGCAAACTACTCCGGGTGACTGTAGTAGCCCGCAAGAGGGGCAATTGATAGCGCGGGTGAGGTTTCGCCATGACGTACGCCAGCTTGTCTGCGGGCGAGTTGCGTCTATATGTCCAGCTTCGCAAGCGGGGAACACGTAATGATCCGGTGACGTTCCCCCTATCTGCCTTGCTCGTTCATAGAGGGCCAGAATGACGCGAAGCGCGTCACTATTGAGCGGGATTACTCTTTCCCCCGCCTCTGTTTTGCTCTTCTGAACGGTCAACGTCTTCTCCATCAAATCCACGTCACGCCAGCGCAGCCCTTTAACCTCACAACCCCGCATGGTGGTATTGAGGGCCAGCACTGCTGCCCATGACGCGGTTTGCCACTCCGGGCGACTTGCGGACACCTTTAGCAAGCGCAGTTTCTCATCCAATGAAAGCGCACGTCCTATCTTCTGGCGCAATGGTAGCGGGTGAATTTCATCGGCAAAAAGATGCCAGCGTTTTGCCTTTTTCAGTACTCCGCGAATGATGTCTAAATCCCGATTGACGGTTGCATTCGAGATGCTCGCTGCTTTCCTCTGCCGGATGTATTTCTGTACGTCAGCGGGTGTAATCCGCGACACGGTTACAGAGCCAAACACCCGGTTGATGGCTTTTGCTCTTTCCTTCTCCGTCCGCACACTCAGAGGGGCCAGATGCGGGATACGGTCTGCTAAGAACTCAGCAGCAGCAGCAGCAAAGGGCATTCGTGCAATCCCTTGCCTTGCGGCTGAGAGTTTGCCAGCTTTCGCGAGTGCTATAAGGTCTTTCTCGTTTGCAAGTGCTTCTCTGTAATCGCTCGTTTCCAGAGATTGTCGATAGCGGACGCCATCAACGAAGAAATGTGTATGCCAAGTCTTACCTCGTTTTGTGAGTGCCATCACGCCTCCCGTCTCTTGTCTTGCACTTCTTCTGTTTTGAACGCCATCGCGCAACCCGGTGCGCCTCCCTATGGGCAACTGAGCAGTAATCTTGGTCAGGGCGTTCGGGGGCAAACGGTTCACTGCAATGAGGGCAGATGCGCAACGTACCCATAACAGCGCGGGCATAAAAAGCAATCTTCAATTCTGGACACCAAATGGCTGGTTTGAAACTCTCGCCATTCCACCAGAGCACCAGCTTGGTATCTTTGAGGGCTTTGGAGACCTCGTATGAAAGTAGCCAGCGCGGGTCACGGCATTTTTCCGCCTTCAGCAAAGCTCTGACGTCTGTTCCTGCCGGTATGGAAAGTAGCTCCGTCAGAGAACGGGCGAAGTTCGTTCGCTCTTCCTCTGCATTTTCTCGTTCCGGGAATGGCTGGAAAGAACGCCCGGCAGTTTCATCAGACTTGATCTTCAATGAATATGCTTCGCTTAGATGCTCGCCTGCTCTGGTGATAGCCAGCAGATCAGGTACCTTTCCCAAGGCCTGGATCAATAGCGTAATAGCAGAAAAATGTTTTGCCTCATGCTCCGACATTGATTTCCGGGAGCCTTCAAGGTCGTTACTCCTCAGCGCCCGCACTGGCCCGATGTTGTTTTTCTTGCCTTGAAATGCTGCGAATCCTTCCGCTTTTTGCGGTGTTGTGGGAATCAGAATAGGAAATCCTGTTACGGCTTTGTTACGTCCACGTTGCACAAGTATCAGCGTAATTATTAGTATTAGGTATGTCAATGAAAAACGACTTGAACAACGAACAAGAAATTACAGCGGTCGAGGCAGCCCGAAGACTTGGCGTAGGCTTGGATTATCTCTATTCCTTGCTCTGGACAGGCAAGCTAAAGGGTCACAAGGTAGGCAAGCAGTGGCGCATCCCTGCCGAAGCCATACAAGCCAGGATGAAACAGAGGGGTGAGTAATGGCTGACAGCATTCCTGAACTGCTTACGTTGTTGGACGTTGCAAACAAATTGCGCGTTTCCCCTCACACGGTAAGAAGCTGGATCCGCAAAGGCAAACTCCGTCCGGTTCGCATTTGTCGCCGCCTTCTCTTTCATCCCGACGAAGTTGCAAGATTTCTTTTCGGGGGTGCTGGAAAGTGAATGCCGATGTGTTTTGCGTAATGGCGAGTCCGTCTCGCATCGCTGAGCGGAAGTGCCTACACGCAATTCCCGAAAAGCGGGCCAAACGGGGCTGCCATTTTTGCTCTCGCGCTTGCCATGACGAGTATCGAAAACTGAGACGTGCGCAATTGGCAGAACGCCGCTGTCGCTTCTGTGGACGCCCCAAACGTAGGCCAAAGGCTCAGAGGTCAGCGCACACGAACGAATCGAAATTAGACCCGTTGCGCAGTGAGCACAAGGGGAAGGAAGTAAATGCTTGACCACCATGCTAGAGCCATTCTTTGGAATGCCCCAAGCTCTCGTCCGCTCGGGCCTCTGCTCAAAGATGAAACCGGGTGAAATAAGGCTTTACGTATGCCTGATGCACCGAAGTGAGCGAAATTCCAGCCGCGAAGTAACGATGACCGATGAATCCGTGCGGAAAGACGTTGGAGCAGCTCCAAGAACCGTCTGCAATGCAAGAAAAAAGCTTCAAGAATACGGGCTGATTCAATGCCGCAAAGTCACGGGGAACAAATACCGATATACGATTTGCGATCCTGCCACAGGTAAGCCATATCCGGGAGACCCGAAGCAGCCCATTCGATACGAAAAGCGCCAAGAGAAAAGGACAGAGAGCAAATCAAAATCCCCGGCTATTGTAGAACCGGCTGCTATTGTGGAATCTCCGAAAGCCCCGGTTTCACAGAAACCAACAGCAGACAATGGGCTAAACAATGCCCCCTACATGACCGAGCATGGTCTTTCCGGTCTTTTTGAGAAGACCGCTGATGAAGGAGACGATGACGTACCTTTTTGAAAGCAAGATTTGCTACTCTGATGCAGAAATTTGCTGGTCTATCCAGCAGATTTTGCAAGGCCGAAATTTGCAAGTGCTTTAAGAATCTTTGATTTTGGCATTTTTGCAGCATTGTTAAACAACATTCTTATTAAGAGAAATTCGTACTACTCTCTTTCTTGACCAAAAGCCTATGGACTAATCGCCCCCAGCGTAATGATTCAGTAGTTCAATTTTGGATCTTCGGCGACCGTTTAGGTCACTCGGCAGAAGAACCGATGAATCCGCTCACGAACCTTAAATATGATCCCGACGCTTTTGGGTTCCGCAACTAACGCCAAGAGGCTGGCGCTGTTTTTCTGGTCCCATAGGCACTCACCTTCTGCAAATGCTCTACGCACCAAACGATCCATTTCTTTCTTCTCCTTTTCGCTTTTGATGGTCTGCATTCTTTCAGTCAAGCTGCGCTGGAGACGCGAAGTTGCTTCGGCTGCTTGTAAATACTCTAGGTTTGTGCGGCTACCATCTGGCCCAAGCTCATCTGCGTGCGCCACTCTGAGGAGTTGGTCAATTCCTTCGCTGGGAATCCGTTCAACCCTCCTGTCTGCCAACCAGAAGACTTCCAAATATTCTGGAGTGTAACTTAGAACAAAGCAAAGTTCCTCGAACCCCAATGTGCAAACGTCGCCTCGCTTCCAGGGACTTTTGCGTGGGTCGAGTGACGGACGAGGCAAGGTCATTCAGGATTTCCCAAAGGTTGGCCATCAATGGTGGATTAGAGGATTGGCGAAGTCAACAAAAATGTGACTCATAGAGTGTGTACGCATCGGGTGCGCGTGTCCAAAATTGGACGTAATGGCGCTCGATATCCGCATCCGTTTTGGCCGTGCAATTCGGCGCGTCCGAGAGGAGCAAGAGATCAATCAGGAAGAGGCAGCGGAACGATGCGGTCTGCATCGGACTTACTACAGTGGAATCGAGCGCGGAGTGAGAAACGTCTCACTCGTCAATATCGAGAGAATTTCCAAGGGACTCAAGACCAGTCTGCCGGAGTTGTTCACTCGCGTCTGAAAGAGATTCCGCAGGATAGGAAATAAAAACCCGCCATCTCTGGCGGGTGTGGGTGTGGTGAGTGCCTCTAGGCTCTCGGAACTTCACTGCGGACAAGCCCATATCGCTTGAGCAGTTTCTCTTCGCCACCTGTCCAATCTGAATAAATGGGGAATGCGACAACATACGGCTCAACAACGAAAGTGAGGGCTGTTTTGTCCTGAAAGCGGATGGTGATGCCGTAATAATCTGTTTGGGCGGACAATTCCACAGTATCAACGATCTTGTTTTTAACTTCGGGAAAATCTTGCCTTGTGTGTGCCTTTGAAGAGTGTGTACGCTTGATGGCAGCCATTGCGCCTCCTTGTGCGGTGCAATTGGTTAGGGCCGCGTTCGGTGATACCCTCACCGGGCGCTGCCCGTAAGTTATCGTTTAGGTTTTCGGGTTGTCTGTTTCTTACGCTGCTTCTGATATCGGGTCTTCCTGCCGTTCTTGATCTTCGGCAGCAAGGCCCGGGCCTTCTCAATGTCTTCCTCAGTCCAGCCATGTAAGCTGGCGCTGCCAACGTTCAGGATTTGTGGCGCTGGCACTTTCCCTGTTGCGATGTAGCGGCTAAGTGTCTTAGCATCCAAACCGAGTTTTGCAGCAGCTTGCCTTGTGGAAAACATAATGCCGCAGTGTGGCAGATAGCTTATCGAAAGGCAAGAGGCTTTTCTGACGTCAGTCTAATTTTGGACGGCGAAATTTAAATCCCTCTTTCCTCTGATTACCCCAAATTTTTCACAAGAAGACACCCCGGTTTTCCACCGTTGTTGCACAGGAAACCAAAAACGGAGAACAAAGGAAAAAATTGGCTTAAAAATTTTGGAACAAAGACTTTATGACCCTGGCCCACGATATGCCTTGACGGACAACGTTGGCACGTCTAGTCCCCAATATTGTGCAGCCAGGATTTGTGTCGCAGCTTGTGTCCTAACCCGGCCATCCCTGCCCGCATCCGAGTGAGTCGTGCAGTGTCACTCAGTCTCATACAAGCAACACCCGAAGTGCTTCAAGCCATCGTGAATACTGCCTCTCCGTCTCAATTGAGCTTCTTAGGTGTCGTGTCGTCTTGCTGAGGGTTGAGAATTCGCAACGATGAGGCCGTCGGTTCGATCCCGACTAGCTCCACCAAATTAATCCTCAGAAAACGAGCAAGCTTCAACCCGCTTGTCGCAATCGTACATGCATCCGTACAATGCCTCCATCCGATCGGGTCTGCAACGGTTCTGATCAAAAGTGGAAAATCAGATCACTCGCCACTGTAAGCTGGCTGTGCCTTCGACCATTATCGTAAGCCTTTTGATCCCACGACCGCTCGAAGCGCAGTTCGGGACGCAACTGAACCGTCGTGCCGATCCAATGGCCCCACATGATCGTGTTCTCTGAATATTTTGTTGCAAAACCCGTACGCTGGCCTTTCTTGTCATCGAGGAAGTCACTGCGCAACGACAGGAAGTCGTGCGGCGAAAGTTGCTTCTGCAAAAAATTGACTACAGCATATTCGGGAGCTGTGCAACGCTGTTCCCGGGGCAGGCAGAACGCGGCGTTTGTACCTTTCTCCGGCACAACCGCGCTTCCCAATGCTGGCACCTCGCGCTGATACATATACCAAGACTCGGTAGCCATATGTATTGTTTTCGAGAATTTGTGATACCAAGTGGCGTCGTATTGCTGGAGGTTGTTAAAGGCATATTTGCCGCTATTGATTCCGTTGGCGCAGATGTAAAAATTGTCATTCACGGATTTGCTCGTGTAGCTCAAGCAGCCCGTACCCGATGGCTTCGCATCGGTAGTCCAGGGGGCAACGTCGTGGCCGGCGGTGATTCCAAATTGCACCAACCATTGATCGTTGAGCTTGACCGTCGCGATCAGTCCTGTGTCGGTAAATGGATCAATCGCGTACAGCAGCGAGTGGCTGAAGATGTAATTGTTGGGCGCCAGTTGGGCCTCGATGCCCGGGACGGAGATGAAGCGGCCAATCCTGAGATTCATCCCCTGTGCAACCTGCGGTATATAGACATCGACATATTCAAGCGCGGGATCAAAGCCATATTGATGATGATCGTTCAGCAACTGGCCGCTCAGGTAACCCTTTGCGGTGGTGAATCGATAATCCGTGCCGTAGAGAGCAGTCAGGTGGTAGCCCCAGTCGACATGCTCGCGCTGAACTGAATCGGGCAGACGCTCGGCATAAAGGACAGCTTGGTTTAGCTCGAAGCGGTTCGAGAAAGGATCGTTCGCCTCTGGTGCGTTACTGTGCGAAGAGGTGCTGAAGTTGAGCGTCGGCTCGATCCATCCATATAGCTTTGTCCGACTACTAGCCTGATTGATGGCGGTCATTAGTGGATAACTGTTCGTGTCCGGCTCCCCGATCACCGGCGAACCGCCATAGGACCAGTCTGAATTTGGAAATGGCGGCGAATCAAGTGGCGACGGCGGTCCACGCCGCGCTGGTGCTGGCGATGCAGTCGATGTCCCCGACCAGTCTTGACGATAAAATTCCATCCAGCGGGCCAAGAAACCCTTCGCCTCGGGTTTGTTCGACTCCGGAGCGTCCGGTAGCGGAGAGCGCTCCTTATCCGCCTGTTGTCTCGCTGAAAGATCGCATGTTAAGAATACGAAGCACAAGAACAACGGAAAGACGTATTGGCGAAGAAGTAGTTGGTTATTTTGGCGCATAGAAATTGCTTATCGATTAGAGTGTACAGGCTCTTGTTCCAATCCTCCCTCGTTGAGGAATTGTTAGCGAGGGAGAATTACAATGCCAGAGGTCTCGAAGTGTCTGAGGGCACGGAGTGGAACGCAAGACGCGAGCCGCAACTTGATCGGATTCAGTTACAGCGTGTCAAGACTTCCATGGGACTCTTGGCCTTGCCGCAATCGAAGCCAGGACGGACAACGGAGCCATTCTCCAGCGCACCCATTAAGGCGATGTGAAATGTCTCTTCGCCAAAGTTCTCAGTTGCGAACTCGACTACCAGGACACGTCCTCTGACATATGGATGTGGCTCTTGCGCACCCTAGGCGTACACGAGCCGCATGCTATCTATCCGGCCGTTCACGATTTCCCTGTCGAAGGCCGATGTCCGGCAAAGAGTTGTCAAGGCTTTGACCATCCGGGCAGCATCGTTCTTTCTATATTCTTCGAGATCGACGTTGACACGATGAAGGCCCTGAGGATTGCCAATCGTGCTCGATAGCGGTTTACCGCAATCTTCGACGGTGAGAATTTGCGGGTGCGCCAATGTTTGTCCCACCGAAATTGTTGTCTCAAAGAGCCCAACGGCAATGGCCAGAGAAATTGTTAGGCTGAGGTTCTTGTAGTGCATACGGTGAAGATGCCCAAATCCGACGATCATTATGCGTCCTTCAAAAAGATCGCGGGCCGCTGCTCAGCCTCCTCCCATGCGAAAAAGACTAGCAGCCGAGTGGCAATGTTGGTTCGCCGGATCTTCTTGTACCAGAGTGAATGCAGCAATGTTCCAGATGAATGGAGCCATATAACTGCTAGCGTTCGCTGGGGGAAGTGCGGAGAATGCGGGCTACGGGGCCTCTTGGCGTCCCCGCTTGCCATTCTGGGCCCGATACCCGCGCGCTCTTGCCCTTGCTCGGGCCAACACAAGGGGCCAAGAGCAATTCTCTCTGTTACGCCTCGAACACTCGAGCAGTCGACAAAATTGCAAGCCGGCGCAACATCACGATTGCGCTCATGGATGGGATCGTTGGCAACATCACCTGCTGTTGACTCATCAACCTCTAATTATATCTTTCGGCTTTATGGCGGATCTGTATCGCGAGTTCGTTGTGGTTGATCGACAGTATGGCGAACACCTTACCGAACTGGCTCAAACCGGGCCTGTGTGGATCGTGGATAGCCCCGCGAACCGTGCTGCTGCACAACAACTGTGGGCTGCCAATCCGAATCGCGGTCATTTGGATTGCATCACTATGTTCGAGTTGGGAAAGAATAGCTCATCCGAGGACATTCTCATCAATGAGCTAAACACGATAGACCTTCATCACGGCGCTTATTCAGCAAATCCCCCATATGCCGTACTTGAAGCGATTGGCGCCGTGATCAGCACGAGACTGAAAGCCGAACTTTCTCAATTCGGTTTCGATGAGTCTCAAGAAACATCAGAGGGGTTTCCGCGCCGTGCGTACCGCGCCAATGGCGATGTCGCACCGTAGGTGGGTGTAACATCGCCATTGCTCTCATCAAACACGATTTTCAAAATGGCTTTGCTTGGGTAGGGGCTAAAGCCCAAATTTATGGTGCCCCTTTAAACAGGCTCTGAAGCCACTCTTCCATAGGTAGCCCATACGTTCTTGCCCATTCCAGTGGCATGGCCCCTATCAAGGTTAACGACTTTACGAGATGGCCGAACAGGACTTTTTTCGAGTTGCTCCGTCTGCTGCCTTACGGACAGGTGTTGACCTCCGCGGAAGGATGCAGGTTGTCGGCGACCCAGATTTCGACTCGCCGGTTCTTCGCCATACCTTCAGGCCCGCCCTCAAGAGTCAATGGCATGGCCTGGCCAAAGGCTACCGACGTGGTATTGGCTAGACCCAAGCGATGAAGCTGGTCTTCAACCACATGGGCGCGTTCTTTGGAGATCATGCAGTTCCGGGTGGGCGTCCCGGTTTTATCGGCAAAGCCCAGCACAAGAATGTCCTGATTGGATGCATGACTGTCTTGCAGGAAGGTCTTCAAACGAGCGAGATCGCGCATTGCCTTACTATCCACGTTGGCGCTGCTCGATTCAAAACGCACTTCCAGCGAGGCCCGCTTGGCGCCCGCAGTCAACGCCACGTAGTCGCGGGGTGCGCTGCCCTGCGCTTCCGGCTGCTCAAGCTTGATCTCCTGGTCGATAAAACCCATTTGCCGGACTATATTCTGACCTTCCGGAGAGAGTGAAAATTCGATGAAGTCGCGGATATATCCAGATTCGGCGGGATCGTACTTGTTCCGGTAGAGATACAGCCTGCGGGTCAATGCGTATTCTTCCAACCTGACGCTCGATTCGGAAGGCGTTCTTCTATCGACGGAAATGGGGCTGGCCGGAGCCACGAAAGGCAGACCGACAAAACCGATCGCATTGCCGTCCTTGGAGACAGTTTCGGAAAGCTGGTGGCTATCCTCAAGCGCAAAAGGACCAGTCGCAGTCAGATTGTCTTTCCCTTCGTAGCAAAGGTCCACGAATGTCTTGCGGGTGCCGGAGTTTTTGTCTCGCACAAAGGTACTGATTGGACCGGGGTGGGCGGGATCGACTTGCGACCAATTGGCAATCTTGCCGGCAAAGATATCGCAGACCTGCTGTTTACTTAAGGAAGTAGAAGCGGCCCGCGACTGCGAAGCTATCACGGCAATACCATCGAGGCCAACCACAAACTCCGTGGAGGCCGTCTTGAGTTCCTTGATCTTGTCGAGCGTAGTCCGCTTTGAGTCAGCATCGGCCCCATCTCCTTTGACCGACCCGGGATCGGGCAAGCGGGTGGAAGCCATTGCCAGTTCAGCTTTGCCATCGGCTAGATCCTTAAAGCCAGTGAAAGAGCCGTGGGATTGAATCTCTATATCCAACGGGAAGCCCTTTCCCGTCTTCCCGCTCACCAGCACCTCTTCTTTTCGAACCGGCGTGACGCGCACATCGGTTGCACCCAGATGGCTCAGATATGCTTTGACCAAAGCCGGCACACAATCGGCTCCCAACGTGTTGGAGCCGTGGATACGGAACGTCGGGCGAATCGTGCTGGCCAAGGCGAGATCCGGGCGCTTCAACCGCTGCGTGTACCAATACGCCACGGCAATTACGATCAGCGCGATCAACAGAAAGGCGGCCCATACGCCTTTTGAGCTCCCGCGCCGGGATGGCGGCTGCGGCGTTTTTGCGATCTGCGGCTCAACCGGATTGGTTCTCGCCGGAACCAGGACAGGTTCGGGAGCCTTGGGCTTGGAGCGAGTTTCGTCTTTGGACTTGGTTTCGTCTTTCCCTCGGGTTTCGTCTTTTAATCGGATTTCATCTTTTACCCGGGTTTCATCCTGCTGGGCCGATTTGGGAAAAGGAACAATTTGAGATTGAGCTGTATCCGCTGAGCCCGAGGTTTGCGAGCCCGAAGCCGCGGCTGCGCCTTCACTGGCCGGCGGCACTGTAACTCTAGCGGCAGACGAGCGAGCCGCCTTGGAGAGCAGCGCCATGACCTCATCGGCCAGGGTCTTTAAGACCGCCTCGTGGGTTGGCGTGAACGCATTCGGAGTAAACGAGAAAAGAGCGAAGACGCCGCGCACACTTCCCGATTTTCCAATCGGTGCGACCATGATCGAGCGAACTCCAAGCGCACGGGCCGCAGCCAGGTCGACGCGAGTTTCCAGTTCCGTATCGTCGCAACGAAGGAGCTTACCCGACTCGACACAGAGACCGGTAAATGTGCCATCGAGGCGCAGAACGCTTCCGACGTCTGGGGCCCGCGAGCCGCTTGCGGCTCGGCAAATCATCTCTCCAGGCGCCGCTCCAGGCAGCGCAATTGCCGCCCCGGAAGCATTGGCGTAGGCTTGGGCCCGATGGGCCAGAACTGCGAGGCCTTCTGCTCCCTCGGCGTTGAATCCATTTTCAACAGAACTCGTTTGCCCGCTCACAAGCTTCCCCCCTCATCCTTAATTCCATGAACCTGAATTTGTGTCTACTGAATGGGTTCCCGTGTAGGACACTCGAGCGCCTGGCTGCCGAATCCGCCTCGGTTCTTTTCAACGCAGAACACGTTCCATGCCGAAAGCGGCTAAACCCAGACCTGTCACAACACCCAGATCTGTTGTCCCGAGTCTAGATTGGATCGAATCGATCGCGAAAGGAGACAGGCTTTGTCCACTGGTACAACGAACTTCAGTCTAAGGTTGGATTTGTCTGGTTGACAAATGAAAATATGTGGAAATCTCTACTGCAATACAACATATCCGCTTGTTTCAGATTTTTTAATGAGAAATTAACTATCTAGTCGTTCCAAATATACAGAGCATGTGCTTCAACGCATGAGGAAGCATTGGCCGGCGATGCGCTCCGTGGGTCTGAGCAAGACTTAATCTCGGGGAAAACGTCACTGGCCGGAATCACCGCTTGCGAAACATTAGTCAAAAATCGCCGACTACTTTGCCGACGCTCGTTAACCCCGTCGAAAAACCATGGAGCCATCGCAAATCAGACCTGATTATGGCACTGCAATCGACACGGGACAAATCCGGCGACGTTCTTAAGTTTGGAAACGCCTTATGGTGCGTCTTGCCATGACGTGAACGCCGAAGGGAACGGACCAGTGGGCTCAAAAACTCAAGATTAGGGTGCAGACCTGACCCGTTTAGCAAAAAAACAGAGAGCAATTTCCAAAAGCCTCACTCGCAGGATCATTTCCAGCGACCATGCAAGTTCAACGCGCGCGGCACCCAGGGCAGATGCCGATTTAGGCGCACCGGTCTTTCGCGAGCCTTCACATTGAGGCAGCCCGGGACTAGGGACCACGTCAGGCGACAACCGCCCCAAACACCCTTACACCACTGTGGAAATAACGGGCAAATCCTTTCCATTCAGTCATATACGGTGGCCGAATACGGGCAGATGCTGCCTGATATAATGGGCAGGAGACAGCGAAGTCAGGCCATCGGCCCTCTTCAATTCCCCTATTTTTTGAGGTACCTATGACCGCGCAAACCCAGGAACGCATTTATCTTAACCCTCCCAAATTTTGGGCAGCCACGAAAGACCTAACGGAAAAAGACGTTGAACAACTGATGAATGAGATCATGCGCCTCGCGACGGAGCGCCGGGTGGAGGAATTGGCAAGATACGATTTCATCTCTTTTGGGCATACAAACGCCGCATAGTTACGATTCCCTTGTCAGCATCGAGCAACCGCTGTAGATGATCGGATCTTTGCGTGTTCACCGGATGGCAGAGGTACAGAAAACCTTGCGGTGATTACGGGGCTGTTATTTGCGCGGGCAAAGCATCACCCCGCAATCACAAGTGAAATAACACATTTCAGAACGACTGTTGGTTGCTTTAAAAAATCAGACTCGCTTTCCTAACTCCGCCGTACCAAGTCACGTCGTCGATTTCCTTCCATAAAGAGTTCAAAATATGCAATTCATGCCTGCTCTTTCTACGGAGCATCGAGCACCTTGCTGCAGTCCATGCGTAGAACTCCATTGTCATTGAAGACCAGTCCATAGAAACGGAAAGGAGCGTTTTGGGTTAAGGGCGTTGAATTGAGCATTTGAGTGTTGTTATCGATATACACTTCGACCGCATTCGGGTTTTGCAAGAAACTTGTTTGTGCCGGCTGGGTCGCCAGAGCGGAAAACAGGCTGGCGCTAGGAATCGCTACCGTCAGGACCGTGAAACCTCCCTGACTGGTAGACCCCATGACCGTTCCGTTCACCGTCTGCGGCATCAGCGTGACGGTTGTGGCAGGAGTGAATCCCTGAGAGGGATCTGCGAAAACGGGCGAGGAGACCGAAACAACCTGGCCAGGAACTATCGTGGAACCGCTGAAATTGGCCGAGAAAGGCAACGCCTGAATATTGCTGAACTGGCCAGAGATATCGAAAGCCGCTCCGCTGTAATCGAATTCTTGATCGCTGAAGTTCAGAGTGTTGGAACTCGCTTTCCCTTGTTCTTGACGTGGCATGACCAATATTTCATGCGCATTTCCATCCACAAAAAGGACCGGTCCTCTCGGGAAATTCAAAGCACTTGGATCCCTGACGTCAATTCGAGTTGCCTGTACTGAGCCATCCGCTTGAATCCGGCCGTCAAGATTTACAAAGAACCCAATAGAAAGAGAAGCGAAACCAGAGATTCCTTGAAAGACTGTACCACTGTCAACCCTGATCGGAACAAGGGGAGCAGGCTGTCCGAGGCCTTCGGGCAACGTGACCTGGAAGGTCCCGGCGCCCGAATCGATTGTTACTATCTTGCCTAGCAGAGACACTACCTGGTCAGGAGCGGCTTTCGCGGTCAAAGGTGGAATATCGAATGTAGCCAGAGAAAATGTTGGAGAGATCGTAAATGTCGCACCACTTGGGTTTATGCAACTCCCTGGGGTAATGGCCGACCGCGAAACGAGCAAATTGAGGGACAATCCCATCGTGTCTTCGTTCACCACCAGCGGCGCAGGCAAGACGGCGGCGACGTTAGCAGCCCCACCGCCAAACAAGCTACCGGATACGCTGCCAGATGAGTCAAGACCTACGCAAATAAACACGGCATCCACCGGGGCTCCAATGTCTAGAGCCATGGAGGCCGCGGTATAGACGCCCTGAGGAATACTAGCCGATAGTAGCGGCTCGGCCGTGCCATTTAAATGGATAAACTCCAGGGATTGGGGACTGTCAAGCAGAGTTACAGTCGCCCCCGCCTGGTTCGTCAGCACGATGCTTTTTATAAGGAGATCGAATTCCGACACTTGATCGTCCGCCGTGCTGGAAACCACAAGGGCAACCTGGGCATTCCCTCCCGGTGTAGGAGTTGGTGTCGGCGCTGAACTCTTCGTAGGAATTGAGCCGCCATTGCCACAGCCGGCAGCGATGAAAACGATCGCAAACAGCAAGAGATTGAAGGTGACAGCCGGCAATAAAGCACGTTTTCTAGGTGGAAATGAGAACAACATAGAGATCATGAAGATTCGCCTCCCAACATTTACCGCCACAAGAGAAACTATGCTAAGAGATCCCTCTTGAGAGTTGCTGTTAAGATTTCTTCAGATTTGCCAACAGTGTAAAGCTACTCTATGGCAAAGTCACGACCGCCTATAGCTCTGCCGATAGCCTTGGTTGCAGATTGATCTATCCACCAAGAATTGACAGGGCTTTCGTCACGCTATCTATAGATTTCGTCACACTATCTTTAGATCTCGTCACACTATCCAGGGCTTTCGTCACATTATCCATCGATCAGGCCGCAAGTTGAGATATGGTAGATCGGTAGGATGGGCAAAAATGGGAACTTCGCTAGCCATCGTTTAGCGAATCATGGTTCGCTAATTATCCTTCGCTAATCATGGGATGATAACGGTTCGGCGTTCATACTATTCTCGACGATAGGGCGGATCACCGCGGCCTGGAGGAATGGGGACGTCACGCAAGGATTTCCCGCCGGACATTCATGCGGGCATTCAAGGCACAAACGGGAACTACGTTTGGACGCTGGCGGCAGCAAGCGAGGTTATTCGCCTCTCTTGAAAACCTCGCCGAGGGCAAGTCGGTAACCGAGACCTCCATGGCAGGCGGCTACGATAGCGTGAGCGCATTCATCGAAATGTTCCGGACTGCGCTCGGCTGCACTCCACAGGCCTATCTCCGAAATAAGCATGGAAAAAGCAAGGAACGATTTGCGGGCCGGTAGCCGTCACCATATCTCTAAAAGAGTCCCCGTTGTTCAGGAGGTCTCTACTTGAAGAGCGTTCACGGAAGCAAATACCCAGGGGCAGTGCGAGTAATCGATCACGCCCACAATGCGCTGATCCTTCATTACGATCCGAATGATCGATCTCGCACTCCAGATTCCATTCTTCTGCTGAAGCCTGATGACTGCGGGCTCACCATCCACCTCACCCACCGCCATTTGCCATGGCACAGTCATGCTTTCATAGCGCGTTAAGTAGGGCGCGTCCGAGAAACTTCCAAAATAACGGTCGGCCACACATAGGCGAGCGTCAGCAGCGATCAAGTCGCGAAGCCCATCCCAATCACGCTGATTAAACCGCTCGACATAGAGATGTAGCAGACGCGATGCCTCGGGACCTATTTCCTGGCGTGCGGCCGGCATCGAGGGAACTCCGGGTAGCAGAGCCAGCTTCGACCGGCCACGGCTCAAGGCAGCTTTCACACCGCCAACGGTTGAATCGACGAGCTCGGCGATTTCTTCAAGAGAATAATCAAACACTTCTTTGAGTAGCACGCAGGCCCGCTCCTTGGGAGGAAGCGCAAGAACCAGATGTTCTACGGCTTTATCGACTTCTCGCCCGTGCATTTCGGGCGCAACGTGAGGCGGCTCTTCACGATTTCCGAAAACCTCCGCGACAACTGCGGCCTCGGCTTCTATCCGGACACCTCTGCGACGAAGAAGATCAATGCATCGATTGTGGGCGATCCGAAAGAGCCACGGTTCGAGGCGGCGGCTGTCGTCAAAGCTATCGAGCTTACGGTAAGCATCGAATAGAGCCTCCTGAACCGCATCCTCGCCATCCAACACCGATCCAAGCATGCGGGAGCAATAGCGGTGCAGGCTTGGGCGGAGGGTGGTAATCGTTTCAAGAAACGCAACGTACCGCGCATCGAAAGGGCCTTGGGCATTGAGTCCTATGGGATCATCCATACTCATTTATACGCAGCCCGGCGCTGCCAGGATACGCGCGCAGGAATGCCGCAACGACACTCACAAACTGCTTCTAACGTAATTCTAGCGTGCAATTTGGCGCGTTTTGGCGTTTCGGAAGGACCCTCCGGTGCAAACCTATAGCAAGCGGGGCCGGCCATCTCTCGCATCAATCAAGATGGCCAGGCCTTAGTCCGCAAGACTGTTCGGGCCGATTGCCAAGCATACGAGGAGGCTGCGCCAGAACAGATGGATATTGAACGAACCTAATTGACGGCTGCAGCGACAGGCGCGAGGCGGCCTGCGGCTCGAAGAGCATCGGTCACGTGACTACGGTGCATCATCTGGTGCAACGATAACACCAGGAAGCTGCTTCCATAGGTACTGAATTCCTTTTCGCGTCCCTTGGGCTGCGATAGAGTTGGCTTATCAAGGTCCGCTTCGGTAAGGGAGTCGAGAATCATGAGGTTCTGCTCCCGAAGCTCCACGTACTTCGCTCGAACTTCTGCGAAGGGCGGATAGGCCCTGGAGTCATCGACAGGCTCCGAGTGCTCCCCAAAGTACTTCTGCCAATCGGCTACAGGATTGGGCTTTCCGAAAAGCACATTCGTCATCATGCCCTCGATCAATGTGAGGTGACCAAGGACCCACAGGGGATGGCATCCGCCATTGGGCGTGGGGAACGTGGTCGCAGAGTCGCTCATCTTATCGATTGTGCCCAGGACGACCCGATTTGAAGTAGATAAAGCAAGCTTGATAACTTCTTTAGCGTTCATGTTTTGCTCCTTCCAGAAATGAGGCTTTCAACCTTTAATACGCTCCCGGAGGACGGCAAGATACGTGACATGCTGCATGCGAGAACTATGTAAGTGGGAAAGCTAGAGGCAAGCCTCCGTGGAAACGCCGAGGGAGATGCCTTGGAGCACAAATGAGAACAAAAGTTCTCACATGTGCTCCAAGGCA
>Ga0209060_10001932_pt1 | contig 20614 bp, 15 predicted proteins | sample Coa_R1_8_FD_187155 | JGI IMG/M metagenome (GOLD analysis project Ga0209060, IMG submission 187155) | Surface soil microbial communities from Centralia Pennsylvania, which are recovering from an underground coalmine fire - Coalmine... | ecosystem: Environmental > Terrestrial > Soil >...
GCCTGACTTGGGCGCTATCACACAATGCGCTCGAGCTCACGAGTCAGTCCCGTCAAAAGATCCATGCGCTCAATCAGGAACTGGAAAAGCGTCTGCAAGAGCGCACCGCAGCATTAACCTCCTTGCAGTCGGAAAAAAAAGAGCATTTACATTCCCAGGAACAGTTGCGAGCCAGCGAGGATCGCGCACGTTTGGCAATTGCCGGTGCCGGCTTGGGCACATGGCATCGCGATTTAATAACCGGCAGGCTGCAATGGTCCGACGCTTGCCTGGCTCTCTTCGGTCTCCCGCCCGGCACAATCGTGAATTGGGAGCGGCTCGAGGCCTTAGTTCACCCCGAAGATTGGCTATCCCTCAATCAGAAACTGAACGATGCCATTCTCCACAGAACCGCATACGAGAACGAATATCGTGTGATTTGGCCGGACGGCACCGAACATTGGGTAGCTTCGAAGGGCCGCGCTTACTACGATCCATCCGGCAAAGCTTTACGCATGGAAGGCATCGCATTCGATATCACCGCTCGTAAGCACGCGGAAGACGCGCTTCGTAACAATGAGGTTCTTCTTCACTTACTGCTCGATGGAATTGGAGACTACGCCATTTATATGCTCGATCCTTTGGGGCGCGTGGCCAGTTGGAATACGGGGGCCGCGCGTATCAAAGGCTACTCGGCTGAGGAAGTCATCGGCAAATCGATCGCCATGTTTTATCCACCATCGGATATCGCCATGGGAAAGGTGGATATTGCGTTACATGAAGCGCTCACGAAAGGCCGCTATGAAAGCGAAGGCCAGCGTATCCGCAAAGATGGATCTATTTTTTTGGCCCATGTCGTCCTTTTCCCCATGTTCGACTCGGAAGGAACTCTGCGCGGCTTCGCCAAAGTGCTGCACGATATCACCGAACGCAAGCGCGCGGAAGTAGCTTTAAATGAGAGTCTTCGAGTCAGTGAGAGCGCTCGCAAGGAACTTGCCGACTTTAAATATGCCATTGACCAACACGCCATTGTGGCCACCACCGACGTAAGCGGGCGCATTACATATGTCAATGACAAGTTCTGCGCGATCAGCCAATATTCGCGTCAGGAACTGCTGAACCAAAACCATCGCATTATTAACTCAGGTTTCCACCCAAAGGAATTTTTTCGCGAGCTCTACCAAACAGTTGCACGCGGCGTCACCTGGCATGCCGAAATCTGTAACCGCGCGAAGGATGGCTCTTACTACTGGGTGGATACGACCGTTGTCCCGTTGTTGAATCCCGACGGCAGGCCCCGGCAATACATCGCCATACGCACCGACATCACCGAGCGCAAAGAAAACGAGCGCAAATTGGCTTTGCAAACCACTGAGTTGATGAGGCAGCGCGAGCAGCTCGACAAAGCGAATCAGGCCTTGGAATCGCAAACTCAAATGCTTGAGTCGGTATTAAACAGCATCGGGGAGGGTCTGGTGGCAGCCGATGCGGATGGGAATTTCATTCTCTGGAATCCCATGGCTAAAACAATCTTGAACGCCGGGCCAATCTCGTCGTCTCGCGAACAATGGCCGGAAATTTATAGCATTTATCAAACCGATGAAGTCACTCCCTATCCGGCCGAACAGCTCCCGCTTGTGCAGGCTCTTAGAGGTCAACCGACTCGCGCCGAACTCTTTGTGCGCCACCCTGACTCCAAAGAAGGCACTTGGATCGAAGTCAATGCTCAACCGATGCGAAACGAGCAGGGTGAATTGTGTGGTGCAGTAGCAGCCATCAATGACATTACCGCGCGGAAAGCTTCGGAACGTGAAATTCGTCTTTTGAACAGCGACCTTGAAGCCCGTGTCCGGCAACGCACAGCAGAGCTGGAAGTTGCTAATCGCGAACTGGAAGCCTTCACATATTCCGTATCCCACGATCTGCGCGCGCCGCTGCGTCATATTGCCGGTTTTTCTAAAATTCTAATGGACGAATTTGAGGCCTCGCTCGCACCGGAGGCTCGCCACTACCTCAGCCGCATCCTCGACGGGACCCATCGTATGGGGCTTTTGGTGGATGAGCTTTTGAATCTCGCGCGAGTCGGCCGCTATAACCTGCGCCTGCACATCACCGACCTCAACGGCATCATTGAAGAATTGATGCCAATGCTCATCGCAGATTGCAAGGACCGCAGCGTCGAGTGGCGCATTGCTAAACTTCCGCAGTGCGAGTGTGATCCGATCCTAATCAAACAGGTCATGCAAAACTTGCTTTTGAACGCCATCAAGTTCACCCGGACCCGTGAACAGGCAATCATCGAAATCGGAGTGACGCAGCGTGAAAACAAAACCGCCATTTTCGTTCGCGATAACGGGGTTGGTTTCGACATGAAATATGCGGACAAACTCTTTGGCGTTTTCCAGCGACTGCATCGCGCCGAAGACTTCGAAGGCACTGGAGTTGGCTTGGCCACTGTGCAACGCATTGTGCAGCGCCATGGCGGACAAATCTGGGCCGAGTCAGAGCTCGACCGCAGCACAATCTTCACTTTCACTCTAAGCGGCTTAGCCCACGCAAATGCCAGCCAAGCCGAAGCATTTGCCCAAGCCAGCGCATAACCATATTCATCTTTAATAGAGACCTCGCTCCGTTCCCGGATGGTGTTTCATTTTGGTCTCGTGCCTTGATCCTCCGGATTGCGAACTACATTCACATCGCTTGCAAGTGGATAGCCGAAAACGGCATCGACTGCAATCGAGCGTACCGCGACCTTTATCTGCCAACTCGCTATGGCCGAATCTTGAAAATGCCGATATGTCATAAAAGCCAACCCATGAATACTCCTGAAGTGGACATTTTGCTTGTGGATGACAGCCAGGATGATCTCGACCTGGCCCTACACGCCTTGCGCCGCGAGAACTTGGCGAACAAGATCTTTGCGGTACGCGATGGTGAAGAAGCGTTGGATTTTATCTTTTGCCGCAATGCCTTCGCCGAACGCAGTTTTGATAATCCTCCAAGGCTGATTTTATTGGATTGGAAGCTTCCCAAAGTGGATGGAGCGGAAGTGTTAAGTCAGATTAAGGGCGATCCACGCACGCGCACAATCCCGATTGTCATACTGACCTCTTCTCGCGAAGAACGGGACTTGATCAATGGGTACAAGCTGGGGGCGAACAGCTTTATTCAAAAGCCAGTGGACTTTAATCAGTTCCGTGACACCGTGAAGACTCTTGGAATGTATTGGTTGATTGTAAATCAACCTGTTCCTTGTATACAGAACTTGCCAACGCGATGACCGAAACCGTTACCATCCCCACCACGCCTGCCGTGCCTCTTGCATCTGATGTGCCCATCGCAGCTTTGAGCGAAAACATTTCGGATGCACGCTTGGCGCTCAAAATCCTGATGGCCGAGGACAATCTCGCAGATCACGAACTTATTCTGCATGAGCTGCGCCGCGCCGGCTTCGACGTAAGCCACGAATGGGTGCAGACGGCGCAGGACTTCACCATCGCCCTGCGCGAGAGTTGCCCTGACATCGTGCTCGCTGATTACAACCTGGGTCAATGGCGGGGAGTTGAGACGATCGAAATCTTGCGCCGCGAAGGTATGGATGTACCCGTGATCCTGGTTTCCGGTGCGCTGGGTGATGTCAATGCAGTTGAGTGCATCAAACAGGGCGCCACCGATTACGTACTGAAGGACTCCCTCGCCCGTCTCCCGATCGCGATTCGCCGTGCCTTGAATGAAAAGCAAATCGAGCGCGAAAAGCGCCGGGCCCAGGAGGATCTGGCGCGCAAAGTCGAGGAACTGGCCCGCTCTAATCATGACTTGGAGCAATTCGCTTATGTCGCTTCACACGATTTACAGGAACCCTTGCGCATGGTCGCGGCCTATACGCAGCTGCTCGGCGAACAGTACGGCGACAGGCTCGACGACAAAGCGCAACGCTATATTCACTATGCGGTAGATGGCGCCGTTCGCATGCAAACGCTTATCCAAGATTTGTTGGCGTTTTCGCGCTGCGGGCGCAGCGATGTTACCCTCGAAATCTCCGATTGCAACCTCATCCTTGAGCGGGCCCTGGATCGTCTTTGCGCTGCAATTGAAGAAACGCATGCCCATATCACGTGGGACCCTCTGCCGGTTCTGCCCGTCAATCGCTCGCAGTTGGAACATGTTTTTCAAAATCTCATCAGCAATGCTCTCAAATTTCGCGGCAGCGAAGTGCCCGCAATTAACATTTCCGCGGAAGCTCGCACAAATGAGTGGGAGTTCTGCGTACGCGACAACGGAATCGGCATCGCTCCGGAAAATGCGGAAATGATCTTTGCCGTATTCAAGCGTTTGCATACACGCGAGGAATATCCCGGCAACGGCATCGGTCTCTCGATATGTAAAAAAATCGTCGAGAGACACGGAGGTCGAATCTGGGTGGACTCCGGAGCCCAGTCGCCCGGAACCACTTTCCGCTTCACTTTGCCCACATCTCAAAAACGCGACCAGGAGTCCTCATGAAGCCTGCCCGCGAAGTTTTATTGGTGGATGACAATCCCGCCGATCTGGAGCTTACCGCTGAGTTTCTATCGCGCAGCCGCTGCTCCAGCCGCATTCACTCGGTCAACGATGGCGATCAGGCCATCGAATTCCTGCAAGGCAAGGGGAAATTCTCCGCTGCCCGGCGGCCCGATCTCATTGTTCTCGATCTCAATCTGCCGCGCAAACCTGGCCGTGGCGTTCTTGCCGAAATCAAACGCGACCCCTGTTTACGGGAAATTCCGGTCATCATCTTCAGCACTTCGCAGGCCCCAAATGACGTTTACGCCAGCTATCAACTTGGCGCGAACAGCTACGTGCGCAAACCCGGCAATCTTGCGGATTTCGTGGCTACTGTGACGACCATGGGCGACTTTTGGTTCTGCTGCGCCGACCCGCCGCATACCCCCTGCCTTCGGCAACCTCACTTTCCTAGTGAACTGAATAAGGAGAATTCATGAATCAACACTCCACTCATGTCCTGCTCATTGAAGATAATCCCGGCGATGCTGATTTGGTTCGGTTGCGTCTGGTGGAAGCCAATTCCGACCTGAGTGTCTCTTGCGCAAATCGTTTGGCGGATGGATTGGCATCGCTCACCGAGCAACCTCCCTCCGTCGTGCTGCTCGATTTAAACCTTCCCGACAGCCACGGGGCTGAAACTTTCCGTAATGTCCTGAGCAAGGCGCCTGGTGTGCCGGTCGTCGTGCTCTCCGGCCAGGATGATGAAGAGCTCGCTATGAAGGCCGTCCATCAGGGAGTTCAGGACTATCTCGTCAAAGGCGACTTCGACAGCAAACAGTTGGGCCGCGCCATCCGCTACGCAGTGGAGCGCCAGGCTCTGCTCACTTCGCTCGACATGAGCCGCAAACAACAACTCCAGTTCAAAGATGAATTTCTTTCACACGTTTCGCATGAACTGCGGACTCCTCTCACCTGCATCCATCAGTTCGTCACATTGTTACTGGATGGCCTCGCTGGAGAAGTTTCAACCGAGCAGCGCGAACATCTGGGAACTGTTCTGAAGAGCGTCAATCAATTACGAAACATGATAGGAGATTTACTGGAAGCGACGCGTGCCGAGTCGCGCAAACTGCGCATTGAGCGCCGCTGCATTGCAATAGAAGATACCTTGCGTCAGGCAGTTTCCATGCTCCGCGCCACAGCCCGTGAGCGTGGCATTGGTCTGGAAATGGCCGTGGACGCGCGCATTCCACTAGTTCACGCCGACCCGGACCGGTTGCTGCAAGTGCTCATGAACCTCATGGACAATGCCCTGAAATTCACGCCCATGCATGGCTCAGTCATGGTGAAAGCCTATTTGATGGAACCAGACCCGGACGTGGTTTATATCTCAGTTTCAGATACGGGCCGCGGGATCAGCCCAGAAGCTCGTGCATTGGTGTTCGAGCGTCTTTATCAGGACCCCAATGCAACCGATAACAGTCGCAAAGGCCTCGGTCTCGGACTCTATATTGCCCGTGAACTTGTGTCCCTCCATGGTGGTCGCATCTGGGTGGAAAGCCAGGTCGGGCACGGCAGCACTTTTTCTCTCACACTGCCGTTGTTCTCCATGGCCAAAATTCTCTCTCCGCTTCTGGCTGCGCAAAATCAAAATCCGCCCTCCATTACCCTGCTCACGGTCGAAATCACTCCGGTGCCGCACTCCACTCCCGCGAGCTGGCTTGACGCCCGTCAAAAGTGTGCGGAAATCCTACAGCAATGCATTTTTCCTGATAAAGATGTTTTATTACCGACATTGGGCTCGGGCAGTAACAACGAGCGCTTCGTCATCGTTGCATCAGCTGACGACAAAGGCTCCAGCATTCTTTCCAAACGCATTCGCCAGCTTCTGGAATCCGCTCCGGAAATCAGCGCCAGTACGATCTTTAAAATCACGGCCACAGCGTTGCCGATGACAACGGGGGGAAATTTGGAACCACTGGACGCTCTTGTCCAAAAAGTTGCCGCGAGCCTCAACGATCTCGTGATGGCGAACCTGCGTCAGCCCGAGAATCCCTAGACTTTCAGAATCGCAAGCAACTAAATCCAAGAAGACCAAACACCAAAAGGAGGCTTCAAATTATGGACAGACGAAAAATTCTCATCGTGGACGATGACCCCGATTTGCGGCGCGGCTTGAATCTGCGTTTACGTGCCAACCAATACGAAACAGTCTATGCCACCGACGGCTTCACCGCCATGTCCATGGCGCAAAAAGAGCGCCCGGACCTCATAATTCTCGATATCGGCCTGCCTGCTGGGGATGGCTACGTCGTTCTGGAGAGGCTGCAACAGGCCGCGAATTTATCCACCATTCCGGTCATCGTTCTTACGGCGCGTGATCCGCAAAGTAACCGTGAGCGCATATTGAAAGCGGGCGCGGCAGCTTTCTTCCAAAAACCTGCAGACAATGCCGATTTGCTCGACGCCATTCACTCGGCGCTGGGCTCATCATGGCCACGGTCGTCAGCTGCTCCTGCGTAATTTGAAATGGGGTTTGTCGAACCAAAAAAATGGCTCCTCAGGTAGGACTCGAACCTACAACCCTTCGGTTAACAGCCGAATGCTCTGCCATTGAGCTACTGAGGAGTGTGGCGTGAACACGGTTAGACAACCGCATTCGGATTGCATAATCATCATACCATCGGCGGCAGGCCGATGAAAACTTCGGATTTGGTACCGAAGTCATCGGTTTTACGGAAAAGATCGCCGCAAAAATGAGGCCCAGAGTGAAACTTCTGGGCCTCATAATCTAAAGAAAACGCTGATTTTACTATTTTTTAGCGGTTACAGCAGCTTGCTGAACGGGCTGTGCGAGTTCCTGGTCAATCACCTGATGCAGCATGTTGTAATCAAGCGCTCCACTGAAGAAATGTCCATTCACGAAAAAGCTGGGAGTACCAGTTAATCCAAGCTGCACGCCTTCCTGCCGGTCTTGTTGAACAGCGGCTGCCGTTTCTCCAGAATCCAGGCACTTATCGAATTGCGCGCCATCCAAGTTCAAAGTGCGGGCCTGAGCCTTCAATTCGTCCACTTCCAATTCTTTGCTATGGAACACGGTATCGTGCATCTCCCAGAACTTGCCCTGCTTGCCTGCACAGCGTGCTGCTTCCGCAGCCTTTTCCGCGTGACTGTGCATGGGCAGGGGGAAATCTTTATAAGTCACGGCCAATTTGCCGCCATATTCGCTCTCAAGCTTTTTTATATCCGGCGCTACCTTTTGGCAGTACGGACATTCGTAATCGGCGAACTCAACCAACATGACCGGCGCGCTCTTCGATCCAATCGTGTTGGTATTCGCCATTTGGACTTCGGCTGTTGGGGGAGCCAATGCAATGATCACTTTGCTTTGCTCGCGAAGCTTGTTGACGTAGGCCGCACGGATGCGGTCTGTGCGCACCTGACGGATTTTCTCGAGGATCTTGTCGCGCACTGCTTCGTAGGGCTGATCGGTTCCCAGCCCCTCGTAGTAAACCTTCATCTGATCTTCAGTCGGATCTTTTACCTGCGATTTGATATCGCGATCAATCAACTGGGTGACAGTGAGATTTTCGCTCTTGGCTTTTTGCTCCAGCAGCGTTTTCTCCACTAAGTCTTCCAGGGCCTTGCTCTGGGCCTGGTAATAGGTGTAGCGTGCCTGCAGCAGCCTAGAGGATTCCGCACGTTCCAAATCACCGGTGGTCAATTTCACTCCGCCGACTTCCGCCACAACATTCGAATCCATTTGCGCCCAAGCGCTGCTGCCCATGAGGGCCGCCATTGATATACTCATTCCAAACACCAAACTCGCCCTTAACCCACGCATAACCCCTCCCCGTTCTCAAAATGAATTCTTTTATGATTCCGTAAAAAACTCGCCAGACAATCGGCAGATCCGCTGCCTGGCGAGTCGAGTTGTCATTTGAAACGGCCCTGTTTCTTGTCGGCCATTTCTTTCACATCAAACTAGCTGCCAGATCCGCAGGAGCAAATGCCTTTGCCGCTGCCAACCAGGGCGATGCCGTAGCACTGCTGTTGCAGCGCGTTCAGTTCGTTCGCGGAATAGTTGCCCGCGTCCGGAGATACGCCTTCAGTCAGCGTACCGTTGTTCTGGATGTGGGTGGTCCACTGACGAATTGTGGCGACTGGGTTGACGGCGGTGCCGCCGCTGCCGGGATGTCCGTCAGGCAGCGCGCAGGTATGTCCGGTTTGCGATGCCGCGGAAATTACGGCAAGGCTGCCGCTGGTCGGAGAAGTTCCGGTCAACGGGTTGCTGTTCAAGTCGGTATTCAACGAAAAAGTGCGCAGATCGTTGGGCGACAATGGGCAGCTGCAGCATTCCGACAATTCTTCCTGCGAGTCGAATACGTAAATGTCGGCGCAAAGCCAGGCATAAGCGGTGCCCGGATTGACCATGCGGATGGTTGCGTCCGCTGAGCCGCCGGCATTGGCGTAATAGTCGACTTTGTACGTATCAGCGGCAGGTTGGCCAGCTGCGGCCCAAGCGCTTCCTGCCATCAATACGAATGACGCTACGAGCGTACAGATGCAAAACAATTTTGTTCGTGACATGCTTCCTCCTTAGAAATGGCGCCCTTGCCGGCAGGGGGAGGGTGCGCTCGGCTTACTGCGGACGCTGCACGCACTCTATCCTTACCTGAGACGTTTACAAGTCCCCAGGTTCACTAATCCCGATTCCTTACGTCGAGGAGTTAGCCAGACGGACTACGCCACGACCGCTACTCGCTCCATCCTGCGAGCCGGCAATCTTTCCAATGATGCCGGAACGGGTCGAAACATCCATTTTGACCATCACAAGCCGGATAAAAGCTTTTACGGTGTTTGGGCTGATTTTCATCCGTTCTGCAATTTCTTTACTGGTCAACCCTTCAAGCAACAAGCCCACCGTCTCCTGCTCGCGCGGTGTGAGACCGAAACGCTCGGAAATCTCTCGTAGCGTCACCATCCCGTTGGAGTTCCTTTCCAGCAACAGGACCAACGCTGGTGTGTGTGGGGGCAGATCTTTCCCATTGCTGCTCAGAGGAAAACAACGGCATAAATAAGTCCGGTTTTCTGAACGGAATTGCGGGACAAATTTGCTGCCGCTCGCGCCGCGACGGTCCAGCAATCGTGACCGGATACGGTTGCTCACCCAGTCTTCCAAGTGAGCGATTTTTTCCGGACGTTCCGGAAAGGTAAGTATTTGTATCGCTTCGGCATTCGAAGCGACTAGGTTGCACGAAGGATCAACAACTACGAGCCCGGTTCGCGCCGCAGAACTTAGAGCGTGCGATTTCCCGTTATGCATAACACCTTCTCTCAGCGTCCCCCTCTGCCGATTCATGGATCGGGGCTGTTAGGAAATTCCCCGCGCCAGATTGCAGCAGTCAGATTGTTTTCGCCTACCCCGGGTTTGACCGGGACTACTTACGTCAATAAGAGAGTTTTTATTTCCCGCGCGGTTAGCGTTCCCAGCTTTTTGAACAACACCGCGTTCTAGTTGCGCATCCAGATTCCTTTGGGGGAAGGAATCTATTTCTTTGGACCATCATCGGGGGAGGAGTACGTTTACGGCACGAATTTTGGACTAATCCCTAACGCTTGTCAAGTGCTTAATTTTCATCAATTTCCACTTAATTCATTAGTACTAGCCATAATGGTTAGTTACACCTCCAGGTTTCGGACTCCTTCTCAGGCTATCTGCTCTATCATCGCTCACACATGACTCCGGAATGTTAAAATCTGCGAGCGTTAGGTATAAAAGTAGGTTTTTGAACAAATGATACTTCGCATTGATTTATATCTCATCGTTCTCGGGCTCTGCTGTTTATCCGTCGCGCAATCCGGCACGACGAATCCCTCGACTCCAAAGCAGCCTGAGATTACCCAGACTGGCTCAGTCATTCATCTCGTCGTGAGTGGTCCGCGCCCACTAGCTGATGCGGTTGATGCTCTCCAAAAGAAGTATGGATGGAACATTAACTACGAAGACCCGCAATTCGTTGCCAAGTCTGATCTGGTTGAATCCGCAGATGGGCGCTACATCAACCCTGTGACCGGCGCAAAGCCTCATCTTCCCAATGGCGCTTCATTCAGCGTGGACTTTTCGGCCGGGGCTGGCACCACCCCAGATCCAGCGGCCACACTGAAAACAGTGGTCGAGGCTTACAACAAAAGTTCTAATCCCGGACAATTCGAACTGCGCGTTCGCGAGGGATATTTTGACGTAGTGGGAATCGCGGCTCGCGATGATTCCGGCAAAATTCAAAAGCAGAGCCCGCCGCTGGACACCTTTGTTACCCTGTCAGCCCAAGAAATGCCGGCGAAGGACATTATGAACTCGATTTGCGAACAAATTTCCAAGCTGACTGGGCAAACGATCAATGTCGGGGTTTACCCGCGAAGTCTTCTGGGGCAAACGATCACACCAGCAGCAGCCAAGTTGCCCGCCCGGGATGCGATTTCGAAAGTTTTATCGCAAACACTTTCTGGCACGAGTAAAACTGTACATTGGCATTTACTCTATGACCTCGATACCAAAGGTTACTTCCTGAATCTGCTGTTGGCTCACTAGAGACAAAAAACAAAAAGACGGGCAAGTATCGCCCGTCCTTCGATTTTCAAACCGACGATTTAGTGAATATCGAACTGTTCCTGATGCAATGCCGGATCACTCTTCACAATGACCGTTTTCTTGGTCAGTTCTTCCATTTCGAGCAATAGTTTACCGTTGTTGGACTTAAGCGACTTAGCCACTTCTGGATTCACTCTCAGCATCACGTCTGCATGCTCAAGATGTTTTGCCATCTTGCGCATCTCAATATAAATGTCATTGCAAATCGTCGGGACCGATTTCACGTATCCCGTCGATTCACAGTACGGGCAGGGAGTTCCAATCGTCCGCTCCAGCGATTGCTTTACCCGTTTGCGGGTAATCGCGACCAAGCCGAAATCGTTAAACTGCAATACCTTCGACGGCGCGCGATCGCTCTTTAGCGCTTCTTCCAGCGCCTGCATCACGCGCTGGCGATTGCGTCGCTCATCCATATCGATGAAGTCAATGATGATGATGCCTCCGAGATCGCGCAGCCTGATTTGCCGCACGATTTCCTTGATGGCATCCACGTTCGTTTTCACGATCGTGTCTTCTAGCCTCGCCGTTTTGCCAACGTATTTGCCGGTATTGATGTCAATCGCAACCAGAGCTTCGGTCTGATTGATGACAATATATCCCCCGCTCTTCAGCCAGACTTTGGACTTGAGCGCCTTGTTAATTTCCTCGCTCAACCCAAACTGCTCGAACAGCGGTGTCTCTTTACTGTAAAACTTGATCTTTTTAACCAGCGCCGGTTGGAAGCGGTTGGCAAAACGCAATACACGTTCATATTCCTGCTCCGTATCCACCCAGACCGCGGAGAAGTCCGAGGTCACCTGATCGCGCAGGATTCGCTCGACCACATTGAGATCGTGGTAAATCAAGGTCGGCCCCTTGCCGTTATCGGCGCGGGTTTTGATCTCATTCCAAAGCCCCTTTAAGAAGCGGATATCTGCGCGCAGTTCCTCTTCATCCGCGCCCTGCGCCGCCGTGCGGACAATAAACCCTCCATGCCCGTTTTCGCGTTCGCTCTGAATAATGCGCTTCAGCCGCTGCCGCTCTTCTTCCGATGAAATCTTCCGTGACACTCCGGTGTGATTTACCGTCGGCATATAAACCAGAAAACGTCCTGGTAAAGCAATGTGGCTCGTGATGCGCGCGCCCTTCTTGCCGATGGGTTCTTTCGCAATCTGCACCAGAATTTCCTGGCCTTCCTTCAGCAGATCGCTAATGAGCGGAACATTCTGCGGTTCACGCTTTTGGAAACGCCGCCCACCGCGACGGCCTCGGCCACCTCTGCCACGATCATATCCTTGCCGGTGCACGCGCTGGGTGTAGCCCGGGTTCGACGATGGCCCACGCACTTCCACTCGCGCATCCACCGTGCCGTTGCCGCGGGCTTCTGCGTCCAAAATCGCCTCGGCCTCAGCTTGCGCCTCATCAATCTCTGCGTCTTCGGCTTCCTCCTCTTCTTGTTCGTTTACCGGCTCCGTGGCTAGATGATCGCCTTCTTCGAACGCCATTGAGGTCCCCGCGGAAAATGCTTCGGCATCGTAACCAGCAACTTCTTCGTCATGCTTTGCGCTTTCCTCAGCTTCCGTCACGCTATCTGCATAAGCCGCAATCTCAACTGCCGGATCATCAGCAAACTCGCCGGCCGAGTGCGTTTCTTCTTCCATTTCCGTCAACTCGGCGTCTTCGTCAACTTCTTCCGAATAGTGCGCAAGCTCCGTTTCGTCTTCTTCGATTTCTTCTTCAACGATCGCATGTCCTGACGTGCCTGCCGCCTCGATCGGCGCTTCGTCCTCGGTCTCTGGCTCTCCGAATGTTGCAGCAACATTTAACTCATGTTGCCGCTTCATCTCGCGGTCGTTCCATTCGTCGGACACTACTTCCGTCGAAACGCTGCGCTCTGAAACTTCAATCTCTTCGGTTTTTGCGAATAGGGGCTCATCATCCGGGAATTTCACCGCCAGTGGCGCCGAAGATTCTTCGACTTTTACGCTTTCTTCGGAATAGCGGGAAGGTGCAGGCGCAGCTGCACTGGACATCCGGGAATACTTCGAAATAGATTCTCCGGGCAGCAGAATCGGCTGGTAACCCGGAGGCGGCCCAAAATCGCTTCGCGAACTCTTCGTCGGTGGTTCCGTCCGGGCAACGTCGCGGGGCTCATCCCCGCCGTTTCGAGAGTGCCTCTCCGGACGCTCAAACCGCTCACCGCGGCGGCCTCTACGCCGACGCCGCCCGCGAAATCCGCCACGGTCTTCATGCGTTTCATCGCCAGAAACTGCGTGGCCTTCTGACGAAGTTCCACCTTCATCCGATATCGCAGCCGCGCTTGTGTGTACTTCGTTGCGGGGCGCCTCGAAATGGCTTTCGTGAGAAACTCTCTCGGGCGCGCGTTCGACAGAACGCCTTTCCTGCGAAGATCCATTGGCTGGCTTGCCAGCGGGCACATCATCCACGTCTTCACTATCTTCCAACTCCATAAAGTCGGAGACATAGAGAAACGCGTCACGCTCCAGCCCGATATCCACAAATGCGGATTGCATTCCCGGCAGGACACGCGTCACGCGCCCCTTGTAGATGGATCCAGCGAGGGTATATTCGTTCTCGCGTTCTAGATATATTTCCGCGAGTAAATCGTCTTCCACCATGCCCACTTTGGTTTCGTGCGGCGTGGAAGATACAAATAGTTCTTTCGTCATGCGAACTCCGTTCTCAGCCCTTTTAGGGCTAAGATTTCACCGGATTTCGCGCAGAAGTATGAAGGAAGGATCGAGCGCTGAGATAGTCGGGCCACGAAAAGAAGTACTTGGCCCCCGGAGCCTTCCCGAAGACCGTGCCGCTTGCGTGGTGTTGAGAATCTTTTGCACTGATTGCTTTCGCGTCGCCCGGATTTTGTGACCGCTCTCTCTCGGATTTCTCTCGGAGGGGGCCGTTCCCTGTCCAGTAAAACGCCAGCTTTAATCCTGTCCGGCAACTTCCACGTGGCCGGTGAGTGCCCTCTTTACGTGAGGGCCGTCGTTATCTTGTAACTCGTGTCTTTACTTACTGCCTTAAATATTTTCGCGCCTCTTTGGCGCAACCTGCTTGAGTTTTAACTCTTGTTCAGTTTACAAAGCGGCGCATGCGGACGTTCATCACCATGCCCAGCGCCAGAAACATAAACAATACGGAAGACCCACCATAACTCATTAATGGCAAAGGAATTCCGGTGACCGGCATAAAGCCTACCACCATGCCGACGTTGACTAATATGTGGAAGCTAAGCACAGCCACCACGCCCATCACCAGGAATGTGCCCGCACGGTCGGGTGCGGTTTGCGCATTCTGCGTCAAACGTACCAGCACCATAAAGTATAGCAGCAACACGCCTAACGCGCCCACAAATCCATGTTCCTCGGCAAATGCCGCAAAAATAAAGTCCGTTTGCGGCACCGGCAAAAAGTCCAAATGCGTCTGGGACCCATTGCTGCTTCCCCAAATTCCCCCAGAGCCTACGGCGATTTTTGACTGATTTACCTGATACCCGGAACCCTGGGCATCCGCCTCGGGAGACATAAAACTTGTTAAACGCTCCCTTTGATAAGGCTTCAGCACATGCAAAGCCACTGGCATCATCAGTGCCCCTAGCAATAGCACTGCCCCCGCCTGTCTCCAGCTCAAACCACCCAAAAACAACCCCATCACCGCAATGGGAAAATAGGTCAATGCTGTTCCTAGGTCCGGTTGCGCCAAAACCATCAACATCGGAACACCGACCATGGCGCCAGCCTTCATAAAATCAGACCAGCTCAACTCACGTGATTGCATATCTGCGAAATACTTCGCAACCGCCAGAATCAAAATCAGCTTTACCCATTCGGAGGGCTGAAAGTGATTCCCCCCCGGCAGCTTCACCCAACGCCTGGCTCCCAGATATTTCTGCCCAAAAACCATTACTGAGACTAGGGAGGCAATCGAAACGATGTACATCCAATGCACGCCATCCAGCAGCTTCTGGTAGCTGATGAGGCTCATCGCAAACATGGCACCGAGACCGCCTGCAATCCAATACAACTGTTTAACATGCGATCCGGCAAACTTCGTATGCTCTGTCGCGCTATGAATCTCCGTTACGCCGAGCGCACAGATCATCAACACGTACATCAGCAATAGCCAGTCAAAATCGCGGAATGAAATGTATCTCGACATATCTCAATGCTTCGCCGTGCTCATCTCACTGCACTCCCGGAGCAGCCGTCGCCATTGGAGCTTGTTTCCCGATATCTACCAGGAACTTGCCACCGCGTAGCGTCTGATGATCAGAATCATCATCTGGGGCTGTCCATACCGCGCCAACTTCCACTTGCTTCGCGGCGGCGCCCGCAACTTTCGTCGGAGGCCGCTGCTTCTCTTCCACATAAGCGCGGATTACCTGCGCCGCTGCTCGGGCCGCTAGATATCCATGCTCGCCTTCTTCCAACAGCACGCACACCACAATTTCCGGATTTCTTCTCGGCTCGACGCCGGCAAACCATCCGTTATCTTTGAATTTCGCCTTGCCTTCCGCGCCCATCTTCGCTTTCAGCAAATTGCTGATGGTCTGCGCACTCCCCGTCTTTCCTGCAAAATCAATACCCTGTAAGTGCGACAACGCCGCCGTCCCTCCCGGGTTCACCACATCGGCCATCGCATCGGTGATGATCTCCCAATTATTGGGATCAATCGGAATATGCACTTTGTCCGGGACATTCGAGGCTGGCACCACATTCGCAGGCATCTCATCCGGAAACGCGACATGCGGCCGTACCATCTCGCCCCCGCTCGCAATCGCTCCGATGGCGCGCGCCAACTGAATCGGAGTCGCCGCCACGGCGCCCTGCCCAATCCCCACGGAAATCGTTTCGCCCGCGAACCACTTCTGCCGGTAATTTTTTAACTTCCACTCTTCGGACGGCATCAGGCCGCTGGCTTCCTGCGGTAAATCAACCCCTGTTTTCTGCCCAATCCCAAATAACGTCGCATACTTGGCAATCTTCTCGATCCCCAATTTTTCCGCCAGCGTGTAAAAGAACACATCGCAGGATTGATAAATCGCTTTGGTGATGTCCACGACTCCATGGACTCGGTGCTCCGCCACTACCCAGCACTTGAAATATCGCCCGTAAAAAGTCGCCCCGCCGTTGCAGGTCACATGCATGTTCTGGGCAATGCCTTCCTGCATGCCCGCCGTCGCCATGATGATCTTGAATACTGACCCCGGTGCCAGTTGCGCCTGGATCGCCTTATTCAACAGAGGATGGTCGGAATCCGTAACCAGTTTCGTCCACTGATCTTTCGACACGCGTACTGCAAAATCATTTGGATTAAACGTGGGGCGGCTCACCATCGCGAGAATTTCGCCGGTGCGCGGGTCCATCGCCACAACCGCGCCGTTTCTGCCCTCCAACGCTTGTTCTGCTGCAATCTGTAAATCAATATCCACAGTAAGCCTGAGAGGCTTGCCAGCCTCGGCAGGCTTTTCCGCCAATTGCCCAACTTCTTTGCCGTGGCTGTTCACCAATACCTGGCGCGAACCATTCTTGCCCATCAATAACGAGTTGTATTGCAGCTCAACCCCGGACTTCCCCACCACGTCGCCCGGATTGTAGAACTCCCACTGTGGCTGGTTCAGCATGTCTTCGCTAACCTCGCCGACATATCCAATCAAGTGGGCCATAAATCCGCCTTTTGGATACAACCGGCGGTGCGCCACAATCGTGTCCAATTCCGGCAACTCATTCCGATGAGCTTCGACAAACGCCAACTCATCGGGTGTGATGTCGTCTTTTAAATAAATCGGTTGGTACTGCGGCATAGACGCAAAATGCCGGATGCGGTCGCGCACCTCTTTCGCATCCATGTGCAATCCCTGCGCAATCAGACCGGCATCCGCATTCAGGTCGCGCGAAGAGTCGCGCAAGAGCAGCGCAGTATACGACGGATAGTTATCTACAATCGTCCGGCCATTTCGATCCAGAATTCTTCCCCGCGGGGCAAGAATCGGCACATCGCGCGTGCGGTTTTTTTCGGCCAGCGACGCATACGAATCGCTCTGCGACACCTGCAGCCGCCACAGACCGTAGGCCAAAATCAAAAAAATGCCGAGGATGATGTATTGCACTGCGGTGAGGCGTACCGTCGAGACTTTTTCGTCGCGGCCGAACATGAATACCTGGCTAATTTTTCCGAAGAGTTGTTGTTATTGTAACGCCGGAGAACACCGCTCTTCAGACATGTAAGTGACGGAAGTCACTGGATGTGCTTCCCTTCTAAACCTAACCCTAACCGATTCTCGAATGATGCTCTACGTCCTCTGCTTGAACCTATCCATCAACTGGAACAGCAATACGGCTACAAATGCGTTCACCACCGCTGATCCAATCTCATGGGGCCAGCTCCAATGCAGGTTCATCCGCACCAAACCTCGCGCTACAGAGAAATAGACCACTTCATGCAGAGCGTAGAAGAAGATTGTCACCAGAAATCGCGAACCCGCATTTTCCACGTCCAGCTTCACGCCCAGCGATGAGGCCCCATATCCAACAAGTGTGTTTGCAATGCCGGAAAGACCCAACGGAAGCTGCGTAAGCTGGTCTTGAAGCAATCCAATCGCAGCTCCGGTTAATAACCCGGTTACCGGATTTCTCCTGGCCACCGCAAAAAAAATTACCATCAGCAGCGGCAAATTCAGATAAGAAAACCATGACATGCGCAGTGGCAAAAATGCCTGCAAGAAAAGTGCGAGCAATGGTGCGGCAATCGTTACCGGAATACTGAACCGGTAAACCTCGATCTGCTCTTTCGATGTATATGTAATGGGCACGCTATTGCGGTTGGTCCTGGAGAGTTGGATTTGTTACCGCCGGCGCGGCCGTCGTTGTTTCAGGTTCCGCCGTGGGTTTCGCAACCGGAGCAGTTTTCACTGTACCGGTTTTCGCCGCGCTGGGCGTTACGACATTCGCATTCGTTTTGGTCTGAGGACTTTTCTGGGTTGTGGTTACAGATACTGCTGCCCCGGGCCCAACCGGGCTCGTTACCGGTTTGTCCGGCACAGATGGCAATTTCTTTTCTAAGATATCCACGGCGCGCACCACGGAATTATCTGCCGCCTCCGGCTCGCGATCTTCCTGCTTCGTAATCACGAGTACCTCTTCCAGCTTGCCTAAATCCGCTGAAGGCTTCACTTGAATATTGAGAAACAAGTCTCGCCCATGCTCGACTTTGCTGATCGTTCCCACAAGCAATCCCTTGGGGAAAATCTGGTCACCGCCTTGGGTCAAAACCTTTTCCCCCGGCTGCACCACTTCATCGTTCATGATGTGGTCGAGCACCACAGTCCCATTCGGCATCCCACGGACCACGCCTTGTAATCGCGAAGTTTCTGTCATCACACCCACACCGCTGCTTTGGTCGTTGATCATCAAAACTTGTGCCGTTGAACCATACACGTGGAGCACTTTCCCGACGACGCCGTCGGCGCTGATCACAGCCATGTCTCTCGCGATGCCGTCGTTCGATCCTTTATCTATAAAGAAGAGTCTCGACTGTGCGCTGCCGCTCAGTCCAATCACCTGCGCCGCCATGGTCTGCGTAATGTACTGCTCTTTGAACCCGAGCAATGCCTGCAACCGCCGCGCCTGTCGCGCGTCTTCTGCCAACCGAACCTGCTCCAGCCGCAGCGTTTCGACCTGCTGCTTCAAGTCGCGGTTTTCTTGCCGGACCCCGCGCAAATAAATGTATCCATGCCAGAGGTTCGAAGTTCCCGACTGGAACCACACAATCGCTTTTTCCAATGGAGTGACTGCTTCAATCGCCCAAATGCGAATCAGGCGGCTGGATTCATCATCATTCGACCGCTTCACCTGAATCGCCAGCCCCAATACCTGGGCAAACAAAATCGCCACCAGAATGGTGACGTTGCGATAGCGATTGATAATGTTTTCCATACAAGACAGTTTCTAGTTTCGTGTTTCAAATTTCGAGTTTCCTTCCCGGCTTAACGGCTGGAAACTCGAAACTAGGAACTTGAAACTGTATTTACTCGATCGAGATCTTCCTTAGCAGTTTGAAATCGCTCAACATCTTGCCTGTGCCCAGCACCACGCTGCACAGCGGATCATCCGCAATCGAAACCGGCAAACCGGTTTCTTCCCGAATGCGCTTGTCTAAATTCTTCAACAGCGCACCGCCTCCGGTAAGCACAATGCCACGATCGCTGATGTCCGCCGACAATTCCGGCGGCGTCCGTTCCAGCGCCACGCGCACGGCGTTCATAATCGTCGAAACACACTCACTCAATGACTCGCGAATTTCGCTGTCATCCACAGTGATCGTCTTGGGGACGCCTTCAATCAAGTTGCGGCCTTTAATCTCCATGGTCAGCGGCTTGTCCAGCGGATATGCCGATCCAATTTCAATCTTGATTTGCTCGCCTGTGCGTTCGCCGATGAGCAAGTTATATTTCCGCTTCAGGTAATTCATGATGGCTTCGTCCATTTGATTGCCTGCCATCCGAACTGACCGCGAATACACAATGCCGCTCAACGAAATCACAGCGATGTCGGTCGTGCCGCCGCCGATGTCCACAACCATGTTGCCGCTTGGCTCGGTAATGGGCAGCCCGGCGCCAATCGCCGCCACCATCGCCTGCTCCACCAGATAGACTTCACTCGCTTTTGCGCGATAAGCCGAGTCCATAACGGCGCGCTTCTCCACTTGCGTAATTTCCGACGGCACACCAATGACAATGCGCGGATGCACCAGCATCTTCCGGTTGTGCGCCTTTTGGATGAAATAATTCAACATTTTCTCGGTGACTTTGAAGTCGGCGATCACGCCGTCTTTCATGGGCTTGATGGCCACGATGTTGCCAGGGGTGCGTCCCAGCATTTCCTTCGCTTCTTTGCCCACGGCTTCCACTTCGCCGGACACCTTATTAATGGCCACGATTGAAGGCTCATTCACCACGATGCCTTTGCCGCGCGCATAGACCAGCGTGTTCGCTGTGCCTAAATCAATGGCCAAATCGCTGGAGAATACACTGAACAGCGACCGCAGATTGTGCATTCTCGATGTATTGCCGTGAAACCCATTCGATGACATACCGATTTTTCCTTATGAAATTTTGTCGAGCCGCGCTTTACTGAATCAAAACTTTCCTCTGCACCGTATTCACGCCGCCCTTGGAGTCCTGCGCCGTGATCGTCACCACGCTCTCCCCCGGCGGCATCGGCGGCGTGAAGTAATGGAATGTTCCATCGCTTCCTACCATCGGCACTTCCCGCCCATTCACCATCACGCGCGCGCCCTGTTCGGTCTTGCCCGTCAACTCCAGCACACGCCCATGTTGAATCAGAGGATCCAAATCCAACCCAATCGTCGGATTGTCATCCGCAGATTTCATAATAATGGTGAACCGGTTCTTCTCACTCTCCACTGATGCGCGACCCTGCGAGTCATATGACTGCACCATCCAGTAATACGCGCCTTCGCTCAATCCCGACACGCTGA
>Ga0209060_10001935_pt1 | contig 20611 bp, 11 predicted proteins | sample Coa_R1_8_FD_187155 | JGI IMG/M metagenome (GOLD analysis project Ga0209060, IMG submission 187155) | Surface soil microbial communities from Centralia Pennsylvania, which are recovering from an underground coalmine fire - Coalmine... | ecosystem: Environmental > Terrestrial > Soil >...
GGGGACCGATATCGACGCCCATCCAGCCCTCGGGAATATCGCCTTCGACCACCCGGGCCTGCTGCGACTCCTCCAGGCGTTGCACAACCAGGTGGTCCAGCGGCAACACAATTTTCTGATCGCCCAGCCGTAACAACTCTCGGGCAACATCCAATTTGTCGGCTTCCACCTTGGAGTTCCCGGTGCCTCGCCCACGCGCCTTCATGAAGGTATAGCTCATCGCGCCGCCGACCAGGACCTGGTCCACTCGATTCAGAAGACTCTTGATGAAGCCGATCTTGTCGGAGACTTTGGCGCCGCCGAGGATGGAAACGAAGGGCCGGCGCGGCGTGGAGAGCAATTCATCCAGCACTTCGAGTTCCTTGGCCACGAGGTCGCCGACCACACGCGGTTTGCCCGCCATCGCTCGAGGTACGGCCACCATGGATGCATCGTTGCGGTGGCAGGTGCCAAAGGCATCGTTCACATACACGTCGGCAAGACTGGCGAGCTGTTGGGCGAACGGGGGGTCCCCCGCCTGCTCGCCGGGATGGAAGCGGAGGTTTTCCAGCACCAAAACCTCGCCCGGCTTCAGCGCCTTTGCGGCCGCCTGGGCATTCGGCCCGACCACTTCATCGATTTTGCGCACGGGACGCTGGAGCAGCTCCTGCAAGCGCTCGGCCACCCGGTTGAGTTTGAAGGGAGCATCTTTCTTTGGATCGCCCTTGGGCCGGCCCAGATGGCTCATCAGAATGGCGCTGCCGCCGGCATCGAGAACATGCCGGATCGTGGGCAGAGCCGCGCGGATACGGCGGTCGTTGGTGATCGTGCCATCGGCATCGAGCGGCACATTGAAATCCACCCGGATGAGCACGCGCTTGCCACGCAATGCTGGCAGATCCGCCAGCGTTTTCTTGGCCATGATATCCCCCGAGCCCAAACCCCTCCAAGCATGGCACGATCGTCGCGCCGGATAACTGCGCTAGGGACAACGTATCACACGGCAGCCAAAAAATCACCGGGACCCTGTGCCCGAGTTCCACGAACACCCCTTGACGCCACCGGTTTTCCTTTGAACAATGGCCATGATCGGGGTTCTTCATCCCGGACTTGCCGTCGCTTTCCCCAAAGGAGGTTTTTTGCCATGTATCGCTGGCTCAGCCTGGCTCTTTTGTTCGCCGTCGTCATCGTGGTCCCGGCCCAAGCGGGAGGGATCTCGGGACAATATATCGAAGCGCGCACCTGTGATGTCTGGACCGGTCCTTGCTTCGCCAACGCCGACATGAGCCTGGATGGCAAGCATGCCGTCTTGGCCTGGAAGGTCGATCAAGGCGCCCTGGACAACGTTCGCTTGGACGGACTTGCGGTAGTGGCCATTGTGTCGGCCAGCGACACGCTCGGCCTGGAGCAAACCGGCCCAGCCAAGAGCGTGCTGATCGTGGACTCCCGCGCCAGTGCAGCGCAACGGGCCGCCCTCATCGGTCTGGCCAAACGGCAAGCGGGTGACCTCGTCGGCAAAGTTGTGGCCATTCAGAATTCGAAAATTGAGTTCGAAGCATCGACCTGCACCGACGGTGGCTGCGCCCGCCTTGAAGCGGGGAAAGCCCGCATCGAAACCCGCTGCCTGGATGGACACCACGATAAGGTGTGCGGCAACGAATCGGCCTTTTATCCGCCATTGAGCAAGGACGTGAAGGCTCAAGCCGCGGTCGCCATCGAGCACAGCTTCGCCGGCACAGCGTTCAACGAAACCTGGAAAGACAGCCAGCGGCGTGGGGCCTACGTGGGGTCCTTTGAAATCCGCTAAGAAACACTAAAAAAGGTGTCTGGAACCTCGATGGTAGAGTTCCAGACACTTTTTTCGTGTTCTAAGCATGATTTCGATATCGGAGAGCGGAGAGGATCCTTTCATGACTTGCATCACCCGGTTGGTCGCCTTGGGCCTGTTGCTCTCCGCTGGGACGGTTTTCGCAGCGGATGCCAAATACGCGCTCAAGGCCGCAACGACGCCGGCGCCCAAGGAGCTTGCCGAACCCATTCGCACGCTGCTCGGCGACCAGTCCCTCCAGTTGACCGACAACAAGGGTGCTGTGTTTTGCGAAGTTTGGCTACGCAAACAGCTGCCGGTCCGGGCCACGCCGGCGCAGGTCAAGAACGGGCTGAGCTACCGGGATCTGGAGGAATCGACGCTCCTCGGGGCGGTGCGTTTCGATCAACAATGGACAGATTACCGCAAGCACAAAATCAAACCGGGAGTATACACGCTCCGCCTCGGTTTTCAGCCGATGGATGGCGACCACATGGGGACAGCTCCGTATTCGGAATTCTGCCTCCTGATCTCGGCGAATGCGGACACAAAGCCGGAACTCATCGAAACGAAACGGCTCCAGGAAATGAGCGCCAAGTCGATCGGTGGCAGCCATCCAGCGGTGCTGCTGTTATTCCCCAATGACAAGCCGGTCGACAAGCCAAGTCTGGTGCAGAAAGAGAACGACCATTGGGTCGCGATGCTCAAGGAACCGGTTGCCATTCAGGGACAGCCAGCGCCGGCCGGCCTGGGCATTGGTTTGACCTTGGTCGGGCATACGTCCGCGGAATGAGCGCTCACGTTTGGCTGCTCGGACCGGCCCGTTTCGCGGCGATCGGACATCCCCATGCGCGTCGTGATCGTTGGCGCGGGCATCTCGGGACTTGCCCTTGCCTACCGGCTCAACGAGTTCCTTCCCAGCGCCCAGATCACCATCCTCGAACAACAGAACCGACCGGGTGGTACCATCTGGACGGAGCAGCGCGACGGGTTCCAGGTCGAGATTGGGCCAAACGGTTTCCTGGATAACAAGCCCTCAACCTTGGCGTTGTGCCGGGACCTTGGCCTGGCGGATCGGCTGGTGCCCGCCGCGGAAGCGGCCGAACGCAATCGCTACCTATTTCTGGATGGCCGACTGCGGCGGTTGCCGAATAGCATCGGCTCGTTCCTTCGGAGCGATCTCCTCAGCTGGCGCGGCAAATTATCGATTCTCCTGGAGCGTTGGCGTCCCCGACCGAGCGCAGCCTCCGACGAATCGATCGATGCCTTCGTTCGCCGCCGTGCCGGGAACGAAGTAGCCGAAGTCTTGGCCGACGCTATGGTCACTGGAATCTACGCCGGCGATCCGACACGGCTCAGTGTCCGTGCGGCATTCCCGCGCCTGGTGGCATTGGAAGAGCAGTACGGCAGTGTGCTCAAGGGCATGTCCGGCGCGGCCCGCGAGCGCCGGGCCGAAGCCGCGGCTCGCGGTGAACGATACCGCAGCGCTGGCAGGATGTGGTCCTTTGCCGAGGGCCTCCGCCTGGCAATCGAAACACTCTGCGAGCGCTTGCCGAACAAACCACTCCTGGGCGTGGCGGCTCAGCGCCTCCAACGAGCCCCGGCCGCGGACGGTCAGGGCACGGTCTGGACCGTCATCGGCGAAGGCCAGGACCGCTGGCTGGCCGACGCTGTGGTGTTGACTTGCCCGACTCCCCAGCAGGCCGCAGTCCTTGCGGACCTCGACAGCGAATTGGCGCACACCCTCTCCGCCATTCCCTATTGTCGAATCGCGGTAATCGCCCTGGGCTACCGCCATTCCGATGTGCCGATCGCTCTCGACGGTTTCGGGTTCATTGTACCGCAACGGACTCGACGAGACCTGCTCGGCGTCCAGTGGTGCTCATCGATCTTTCCCGATCGGGCCCCGCCGGGCCGGGTCTTGCTTCGCGGGATGTGCGGCGGCTGGAACCGGCCGGAGGTCGTCGATTGGGACGATACCCAGCTGTTGCGGGCCGTTCGGGCCGATCTCCACTCGGCCATGGGGATTGCTGCCGAGCCCGTGTTTCATCACATCGTCCGCTGGGATCGTGCGATTCCACAGTATCACCTGGGCCATCTCGACCGGGTGGCCTGGATCGAAGAGCGTGCGGCCCGATATCCGGGGTTATTCCTCGGCGGCAATGCATACCACGGTGTGGCGCTCAACGACTGCACCGAACAAGCAGTAATTCTGGCGGAGCGGCTCAGGCGCTACCTGACACGTTTCGCGGCTTCGTAGCGATCGCACGGCGAATGATGGCGAGCACGGTTTCGCGTTCCCGGCCTTCCAGCGGTAAACGCGGGGCTCGAACCGTCTCCGTCCCAAGGCCACATTCCGCCGTCGCCAGCTTGATGTACTGGACGAGTTTCACGTGTGTATCCAGGTGCAAAAGCGGAGTAAACCAGCGATAGATCCGAAGTGCCTCATCATAGCGGCCGGTGGTGGCGAGGTCCCACAGAAGCCGACTTTCTTCCGGGAAAGCATTCACCAACCCGGCTACCCAGCCGACCGCCCCGAGCATTGCGCTTTCGAGCGCCAGGTCGTCGACGCCGTTGAACAACAGGTAGCGATCGCCGACCGTATTGGCCAGGTCGGTGATGCGGCGTACGTTGTCGGAAGACTCCTTGATGGCGACCAGGGTCGGCTCGTCGGCGAGTTGTGCGAACATCTCGGGAGTGATATCGATGCCGTAGGAAACCGGGTTGTTGTAGCACAGGACCGGCAAGCGGCTGGTTCGTGCCACCGCCCGGAAATGCGCGATCGTTTCCCGCGGATCCGACTTGTAAACCATGGCTGGCAACACCATGAGTCCATGGACACCGAGTTGTTCCGCATCGGCTGCGAATCGGCACGCTAGGGCCGTCGAGCACTCCGCCACCCCGGCCAGCACCGGCACCCGGCCGGCCACGAATTTCAGGGTAGCCCGCAGGACTTCCTGTTTTTCCCCGTACTCGAGCGAACAGTTCTCGCCCACCGTGCCGAGCATGATCAATCCATCCATACCGGCATCGAGCAGACGGCCGAGATGCTTGGTGGTCCCCGCCACATCCAGGCTTTGGTCCGCTTTGAACTGCGTGGTAACCGCGGGGAAGATGCCTTTCCAGTCTACGTGCATCGAGAGGTTCCTCCGTTGGCAAGGACATTGGCTCAGTGGGGTACTCGTCCTCCCCTGTATCAGGTGACAAATCAGGGTAATGCTTTTCCCGCACAAATCAAGTATGATGGTCAAACAAAAAGGGATCGCACTCCTGTGTCGCCTGGATCCTTTGCAGAATGCCGTCAACCCTCGACCATGGAATTACGAATTGCGGTTAACCCGCAAATCCATTTTGGCAAGTCTTGTATAGCTGGCACCCGGATGCCCGTGCAAAGCGTGTTGGAATTGGTCCGCCAAGGGCATTCCTCTACCAACCCATCGATGTACTGGGAGCAGATGACATCCAATGGTGATTGCACGTTCGAAAACGCGGTCGTTTCGAAAAATGCTGGCCGTATCGGCTTTGGCAGTGTTCAGCATCATGGCTGCGGCGGCGGACACAGGCCAACCCGAATCCAAGTCTGAGAATGTGGAATCAGGCGTTACGATTCACATCGACGCCACCAAGCCCCAAGGCGAACTGCGCCCGGTCTGGCGTTTCTTCGGCCACGATGAGCCCAACTACACCTACATGAAAGATGGCAGGAAGCTGCTCTCCGAACTGGCCACGTTGAGCCCGGTCACAGTCTATGTTCGCACCCACAATTTGCTCACTTCGGGAGATGGCACGCCCGCCCTCAAATGGGGCTCCACCGGCGTGTACTCCGAAGATGCCCAGGGACATCCCCAGTACGATTGGACTATCCTGGACCGAATCTTCGACACGTACCGTGAACGTCGGATCCGGCCTTACGTCCAAATTGGCTTCATGCCGGAGGCGCTGTCGACCAAGCCGGTGCCCTATCAGCACCAGTGGGCGCCGGACAAACGTAACCCCCTCTCCACCGGCTGGGCCTATCCTCCCAAGGATTACGGCAAGTGGGCCGAGCTGGTGCATCAATGGGTGCGCCACTGCGTTGAAAAATATGGCCGCGCGGAGGTGGAACGTTGGTACTGGGAGGTGTGGAACGAACCCGATATTTTTTACTGGAGGGGAACCCCGCAAGAGTATTTCCAGCTTTATGATCACGCCGCCGATGCCGTGAAGCGAGCCCTTCCCACGGCCCGCGTCGGTGGACCGGAAACGACGGGACCTCGGGGAGCGCGTGCCGCCAAGTTCCTGCGCGATTTTCTGGAACACTGTCTCCGCGGCAAGAACTATGCAACGGGGCGGCAGGGTGCTCCCCTTGACTTTATCTCCTTCCACGCCAAAGGGGCGCCGCGGGTTGTCGACGGCCATGTGCAAATGGGAATTGGCGCCCAGCTGCAAGACATCGACCACGGGTTCGAGATCATTGCCGGCTATCCGGAACTTCGTCAGAAGCCCATCGTCATTGGCGAATCGGATCCGGACGGCTGTGCGGCTTGCCCGGCCAACGTTTTCCCCCAATATGGCTACCGCAATGGTACCCTTTACGCCAGTTACACCGCCGCCGCTTTTGCCCGGAAATATCAATTGGCTGAGAAACACAGCGTCAATTTCGAGGGAGCCCTGACCTGGGCCTTCGAATTCGAAGACCAACCCTACTTCGCAGGCTTCCGCGTCCTCTCCAGCAACGGCATCGATCTCCCGGTGCTCAACGTCTTCCGAATGTTCGGCCTGATGGGTGGGCGGCGTTTGGCCGTGGAGAGCAGCGCGGACGCTGGCGTGGAATTCATTCGCCAACATGGGGTCCGTGGCCAATCGGATGTCTCCGGCTTGGCGAGCTTCCAGGACGGCCGGCTGTGTGTTATGTTGTGGAACTACCGTGACGATGACCTGCCCGGACCAGCAAGCCCGGTTGCATTGTCGCTAACTGGGCTGCCCACGAACGACGTTCCGCTCCTCCTCCACCACTATCGCATCGATCAGGAACACAGCAACGCCTTCGAGGCGTGGAAACGCATGGGTTCGCCGCAGAAGCCGACGCCACAACAGTACGCCGAGCTGCAGCGATCGGGACAGCTTGCGCTCTTTGCTGCGCCGGAATGGCTGCGGATGACCAACGGCAAAGCGACGCTGCGTATCGACCTTCCGCGGCAGGCCGTTTCCTTGCTGGTGTTTGCCTGGGCACGTCCATCGAAGGGTTTATGAGGTCCATCGACTTTGACAGCCGGTTATCCAACGTGTTAGTCTGGATCTCACGCCCACGGAACAGAACCGCAACAGGACGGTAAACAGTTTCATCTACCGTGCCTACCCCTGGAGGAGCGTGCCTTGAAGCGTATTTTGCGAGCAGGTACACGATTCTCGATACATCGGCAGAACTTCTATCATCCCCATTTGGAACAATTGGAGCACCGGCTTCCCCCGGGAGTCGTGATCCGCCAGGGGCTGTGGCCTTCGGCTGCGGTGAATCCTTCTTCATGGGTTCAACCCACCCCGGCTTCCGAAATCGCGCTCGTTGAGCGGCCTGCCGACCGCACTCCCTCCGAAGGGAATGCCGAGTCCACCAACTTTCGGTGGACCGACGCCCGCATCACCGCTTTCGACGCAGTGGATTGGAAGAATGAGGATCTCGCCCTGGCAAGTGACAAACTTTTTCTCACTCCATTTCCGGGTGACCAGGATTCTGTTCCCGACGCCGTTTCAACCATCCCGCCAGTCGCCCTGACCGGTACCCCGGCTGCACAAATGCTTATCGGCGGAGCCTCGGCCATGAATTCAGCGGATAGCCTTGGCATCAGCATCAATCCTGGTGCCTCGGTTTCAGCCCCTTTGCCGCCACCGCAGACGGCCGGCCATCTGCCAGGCCCAGTAGGCACTAGCCCAAACGCAGCCCCACTAGCCTTGGCGAAGCAATCGCAAGTCCTGGGCAACTTCGGCCAGTTACCGTTACACTTCGACGCGAACCAGGGGCAAGCCGATGCCTCGGTTCGGTTCCTTTCGCCGGGGAGCGGCTCGACGTTGTTCTTGACCGGCAATGGAGCCGTGCTGTCCTTGCGGCAAGCGGTCGCAGACTCGGCCACAGCGCCCACGCCTACCCGAAACGGCGAACTCGATATGCAGGTAGTCGGCGCCAATCCGAACGCTCAGCCCGTGGGCGAGCAGGAACTGCCGGGCAAAGTCAATTATTTCCTGGGCAACGACCCCGCACATTGGCACACCGATATTCCGACGTATGCCAGGGTCGATTATCCGGAAATCTACAATGGCATCAATCTCGTTTACTACGGCAACCAACAGCAGTTGGAATACGATTTTGTCGTGCAACCCGGAGCCGACCCGCGCAAGATCACCTTGGGCTTCCACGGGGCCGATCAAGTGCAAATCGGCGCGGAGGGCGATCTCCTGTTACAGACCGCGGTGGGCGTCGTTCGGCAGCTCAAGCCCACGGTTTACCAGGACGTCAACGGGTCCCGGCAACGGATCGCAGCCAGTTATGTGCTCAAGGGTCCAGATCACGTTGCCTTCCAATTGGGGACGTACGATTCTTCGCGGATACTCGTCATCGATCCGGTGTTGGCCTACTCCACCTACCTGGGCGGCAGCATGGATGATCTTGGCAATGCGATTGCCGTGGACAACGCCGGCAATGTGTATGTGACGGGCGACACCACGTCCCCCGATTTTCCAACCGCGAACCCCATTGAGCCAACCTACGGAGGCGGCACCTCGAATGCATTTGTTGCCAAGCTGGATCCCACCGGTTCCACGTTGCTTTATTCCACATACCTCGGCGGGGAAAACTTCGATCGGGGCAATGGCATTGCGGTGGATGCTTCGGGCGCAGTTTACGTGGTCGGCAAGACCAACTCCCGGGTGTTTCCGATCACGCATGGCGCCTTTGAAGATAGTTTCCGCGGCGACGAATACGATGCCTTCGTGACCAAGATCGGTCCAGCCGGAGATCACCTGAACTACTCCACCTATCTCGGGGGCGATGCGAACGACTCCGGCATCGCCATTGCCATCGACTCCAGCGGCAACGCTTATGTAACCGGCGGTACGAGGTCCAACGACTTTCCCGTGACCCAAACGGCCTACCAGGGTGCCGTCGAGGGGGGTCCCAATGCATTCATCACCGAGCTCAATGCCACGGGCACCGATGTCCTGTACTCCACGTTCCTGGGCGGCAGCAATTCGGATCGGGGAAATGCAATTGCCGTCGATGCGAATGGCTATATCTACGTGACCGGGCACACCAACTCGGATGATTTTCCTACGAAGAATGCCTTGCAGCCCACCTACGGCGGCGGCCTGGACAATGCGTTCGTGGCCAAGCTCGATCCGCGGGCTTCCGGCGACGATTCGTTGATTTACTCGACCTTCCTGGGCGGCAGCCAAAAGGATCGAGGATTGGGAATCGCGTTGGACAGTACGGGAAATATTTACATCGCCGGGGATACGTCCTCCGCGGTCGATTTTCCGATCGTGAATGCCGTGCAGCCGACCTACGGAGGTGGCACCTCCAACGCCTTTGTGGCAAAGATCAACAACGCCGGCACGGAGCTGCTCTTCGCAACGTATCTCGGCGGCAGCGGCGGCGATGGAGCGAGCGGTTTGGCCCTCGATGCCAACGGCAACATTTACTTGACCGGCACGACCTACTCCCTGGATTTCCCCACCGTCAACGCCTTCCAGGCAGTGTCTGGTGGCGGCCAGGATGCGTTTGTGGCGAAGCTGACCTCCGACGGTAGCACGTTGGTTTACTCCTCGTACCTGGGCGGCAGCGGCGATGAGAACGTTCCTCAGAATGGCGTGAATGGCGGTGCCATCGCGGTCGATGCCGCGGGGGCCGTCTATGTCACCGGGAACACGACATCGAGCGATTTCCCAACCGTGAACCCCCTTCAGCCGGTCCTGGCCGGCACGACCAGTGCCTTCGTGGCCAAGATTACCGAGTAGATCCATGAGCCCCAAGATACGAACATTCCGAAGGGGTCTCGTCGCAGTCCTGCTCTCGGCGCTGCTCGGCTGTAAACGCGAAGTGCCGCCCGCTACCCCTGACATGGACCAGTCACCGGTGGAGGCCAAAGCAGAAATGCCCACGTCGCCGGTGCGGGCCGTGGACAAGGCGGAGCCGACGGCTGCTTCCGGTAGTCGGCTACGAATCGAGACGTGGGAGTTTGGTGTGATCGCGCCAAAAACGGAGCTGCGTCACCGGTACACCATCCACAACAACAGCAACATAACCTGGACGATCAAACAGGTCACGCCCAGCTGTTCCTGTACCTGCGGCGAATTCTCGCAGCGGACGATCAAACCGTCGGAGTCCACTTCTGTCGAAGTTGTCTTCCGCACCGGAGATCGTGATGGGACTGTTTATCAAGCGGTCATGATCGAATTTGCCCAAACCGCGGCGCCGTTTTTTCAGCTGGCGATGAAGGGAGAGATCCGCAGTCTCCTGTCGCCATCGCCTTCGCGCGTCGATTTCGGCAGGGTCTGGGCATCCAAGAATCTGCGGCAATCGATTCAGCTACGCAACTACAGCGAACAAGACATTCAGATCGGCCGAATCGACGCGCCCGATTGGCTGCAAGCCGAAGCACAGCCTGGCGACCGGCCGTCGTCGGGCAATCCGCCCCGGCAGATCTGGAACATCACGGTCCAGGCAGATCTGAGCCGATTCCCGACCGTCGCTGACGAGCCCAAGCTGGTAATCCATACCAACGCGGCAACGCTCGATCCGGTTGTGATTCCCGTGCATGTGGAGCTGCGGCCGGCTTTGGAGATAGTTCCCAACGCGATCGATTTCCACGTCTTGGCCACAGGAATCAGCAGCCAACAGGCGCTCGTGCTGGATATTTCGCCAGAGGGGGGCGAACTGAGCGAAAAAGACCTTGTGCTGACTCACTCTCTCGGCGAGGAGATGAAGATCCACGTGCTCAAGATCGGGTTGCAGAACCGTTTTCGGCTGACTGCTACTTATCGGCCGAAGCAATCAAAAGGCGCGGTCCGAGGCGAGCTACAGATCAAGGTGCGGGATAAAGATACTCCACCGGCCCGGGTACCGATCTCCGCACTCGTGCGGTAGGGCAGGGGGCGCCGACTATTCGATAATGCTGACATAAGGAACGACCATTCCGGTCGATGCCCCGGGAGAGGGCGTAGCCTTCGGGTCAAAGTGGGGCTGCGGACCGGGATTGTTGTGCAGCACGGAGCGGTCCACGATGGCGAACATGCGGTGTCGAATTTGGCGGTTCTCCGCCCGTCCGAGTTCGACCCCGAGCTTCACCGGCCGGCTGCTGTCGTCGGTCACTTCGAAAAAGCCGACGGTCAGCCAGACGGCGAACACGTTACTGCGGACCGTGATGTTGTTGTAGATCTTGTTGAGCAACTGGTACTGCAAGTAAGGATGCAGCGGGTTGACGGGTACTTGAAAGAGCCGCTGCCCGACCGCATCGACGGCGCGCAAGACCGTGTCGTCGATGCTGCTCCCCGGGAACTGAATCTCTTTCTGCGTGGGATAAAACCCGGTGGCTCCGCTGCGGAATGGCCTATCGTCTTGAGTTGGTCTGCCGTGCTTGCTGCGCAGATTCAGGAGATGGTTGAAAATCGCTGTACCAATTTGCGTCTCGTTGAAGGCATTGGAAGACTGAGGATCGCAAAGAGCCAAGAGGATTTCGGGATCCCAAATCGTATTGATGTTGATCTTGCCGGGAACCCGTTCGCTGATCGTGGTCGGCGCGATGGTGAACCGCTCATCATGAGTCTTAATGAATTCGGCTTCAAAAATGGCCTTGTTGGGCGGGACCGCTTGGGCAATTCTCCGGACGCGCACTACTTCCTCAGCCGGCGTACCTTTGTCAATAATCAGTGAAGATCCTTCAATAATCTCCCATGTCCCCCCGGTCGCTGTTGTGCCGAACCGTTGGGCCATGAATGTTTTGGTCGAGTCGCCGGGAATTGAGGGCGGGCCGAGACCTCCGTCGGCCTGGATCGAAACGGCCATCATTCCCACCGTCTGGTTCCGAGTTCCCAGGAATTCGAAGGCTCGGTAGAGGCGATGCGACAGGGCCTCGGGCTGACGGGGCCTCGGGAGATCCTCGTCAAACCAAGGCGCCCGGTGCTGGAACTGATTCAGCGGAAGCATGAATTGCTGCGTCAATTCATGCGGCTTGAACGCGGAGACGTGGAGCAGCTCCATCGGGCTAACGAGTTTCCGATCGAGATGGGCGAGCCAGTCGAAAGGGTCGAGACCGGAACTCGCCGGGTTGATCCCACCATTATGGCGGCCAAAAGTAGCATGGGTCGCTTGGTGGGGAGTACCTGGGTCCCCTGTCGCCTTCAGCATCGCTTTGTGGCCGGCGTAAGGCTGTTTCCGTCCGTAGGCCAACCGATTGTTGGATTGCAAGGAGACGGTAGCTCCTTCCGCCTGCCTCAACACCGAGGCAGCCGGCACATTTTCCATGTAATCGACGGTGAGATACGGGTTATAGAACGGCTTCGTTGAATCGAGTTGGGGAGGCAAGTTCGGACAGGCAAGCCTTCTCAAGAGGATTGTTATCGGAGCAATGGCGCCTGCAAGAACCCGTGCATTCATTTGCGGGCTCTGCAGGTTTAGCGGAATTCCTGGGTTTTCGCTCACCGGTAGTCCGGGCGGCAAGCCTATGTCGAAAGCGTACTGCGGTCCGACCACGAAGAAACCATTCCCTGCATAATTCTTTCCGACCGGCGGAATTACATTGCCGTCGCCAAACTGAACGATTGCCTCCTGGCCCCCGGGAGTCTTGAGGGATGGCCGATCACCGAGCACATTGCCGGCGTCACGGATGCCCAAGGCATCAGGGCAAAGGACAATCCGATAAATCGAGTAGGCTCCGTTGCCCAATTTCGCTTGGCCCTGAGTGGGAGATGAAGGATTGGACAAGAGCGGATTCAAGAGCTCGACCCAAGCGTTAATGATGTAATGCTGAGCGAACTGCACTGTCTCGCTGAGGTCACTGATGTATTGAACATAGGCTTCGTTGAGCACCACACGCGGCAGCTCGGTGCCGAATACCCACTGACCCGATGGATGCCACATAAACGGCGTGATGTAGTCATCCGAGTCGATGAAGTCCACAATATTCACAGCCAGCTGCGCCAGAGCGCGCATGGCATTCCATTGCGGATAGTATGGATTGGCAGGCGATTGGGGTGGACTGGCGATATCCGCGGGATTGCCGGCTCCCGTTACTCTCCACAAGACTTCGAAGATTTCCGCCGCCATGAATTGGCGAGCCCGTTGAGCAACCTCGAATTGCACGAGATCCTCGATTACGCCTGCAGTGTTCGGCTTCGGATAATCGGGCAGATAGCGGTTCAGATCGAGCCGGCGTAGCGAGGTGAGGCGTGCCGCGGCTCGCCAATCAGGACCGAAATCGCTGTCCGATGGGGGTTGAAATAGCCGCGGGAACGGTGGCGAAGCGATCGGATAGCCGCACGGAAATAACGTCCCGACGGACATCGGCAGCGGCCAGCGGTTGTATTCAGCTCCATTGGCGCCATGCCAGAACCACGGTGTGATCCCCGGCCGGTCGAGATCAAAACTTCGCAGCGTTATTTGGCTACGCCGCCGAGCCGCGGCTGCCGTCCCATCCGCGAAGTTCTGTGGGCAGGCGCGGACTAGCTCCGATGTCAGCGCCGGCGAACCGGTATCGCCATAGCGGAGCAGGGCCTCCATGTTAGACAGTGCGAACGAACGATCAGGGATTGCCGGGGTGAAGGGATTATACAGATTGGGATGGTGGACTCGTTCCGCGTCCAGCTTATCGCCGAAGCTGTAGCCCGCGGGAGGATCGGGGAAACTCTGATAGGGAACCATTTGCGAGCTACCGCCGGGCTTTAGCAAGAGCGGAGCAGATGGTTGCCCGTTATGCTCCTGATCCGAACCGTCAAAGTCGACCGGTGCATACACCTTGGGATAGGGGCCCGCGGTCGGCGGCGCGAGAAGGGAATGGGGAAAGTTATCCCGGCCATAGCGGCCCGTCGGTCCAATCGTGGTTTGAAACAGGGCTTGCCACTCTGGAGGACTGGCATCGAGGACACGTTTGGCGCTAACTTCCCAGGCGCCCCAGCCCTGGTTGGAGGCATGGTCCGCCCCTCCGGCACCGCGCAAGTTGCCGTGGACATTCAGGTTCACGCGGTTGTCCAGGTCCATGATCAACGGTGCGAACAGGGCTTTGAACTTGCGGCCATCGGGGGCCGTCATCACGGGGAAATCCAGGTCGAGCCAAAGACTATCGTTGTTGGCTAATTTGGGTTTGCCGTTTTCCAGGTACAGGGTTCCCGGCGAGCCAATCAGGTTTTTGACGTCGCCTCCTTCGTCCTCGGGATAGGGAAAGCGTTCCGCCTCATCGGGGTCGTTCGGATCGTGTTTTTGATCCACGGGGCGTGGCCGCAGGATCTTGTATTTTCCTTCCGGATTGTGCCAGTTGGGATTCTCGCGATTCCGCAACGAACCAAAGAGCCAGGGCCGATGGAATGACGGAATGAGGACGGTCCCGCCCGCCACAGTGCCCAGTTGCGGCAGCGAGCCGGTCCCCGCCTTCACGGCGGCCAGGAACATATTGTTGAGATCCGGATACGTGTAGGGTGCATTAAACCCGCCGACGTAGAAGCCCGGCTCCTCGGCCGCATATTTGGGATCCGTGCGATACGGCCGGTACTCCGTCTTTGGTCCGACCCGAACGAGTCCGCCGAATCGCTCCGGATCGCGGAGAAAATGATCCTCGCCATGGTAGGTGTAGTTGATCAGCTTGTAGTCATCGATCTTGAACGGATTGTTGTAAGTGCCCGGTGCGTCCAGCAAGCCCTCCGGGAACTTGGTGTGCAGTCGCCCGGTGCCGTTAAAGGGCACCTGGTTGATGGGCACACCCTGATCCTCGTACCGGATCGGGCCACCCGGCACTTTGCTGTAGTTGAGCCCGTACATGTTGCGGGCCAGGCTATGCCCGCGCAGACCGGAATAGATTCCCGTCTCGTCATCCGATGTGTCGTAAACGAACTGCCCGAGAAAATACGAAAAGAGCAGCTCGGCATCGAGGTCTGGCTGCGTCTCGGATTCGGCTTCCCGAAAATTGCGCGAGGCCACCGCGGCCGCACTGGCATAAAAGGCAAAGCTGAGTCCGACCACCGCGAACAGGGTCAGGAGCGCGAGCACCACGACCAGGATGACCCCACGCCGCGGTTGGACCAGGTGGGTACAACGGGTGCGCAACATGATAGCTTCTGGTGGTTTGGCGGCAGATCACACAATTGCGTTCCACCGCCAAACCACCGGACAACCTCTCGCTTCCAGCCGTTAGGAACGACCGGTCCCCGATTTCTTCTGATGGACCGACACGGTCCTGGCATCGTGGATGACGAGCGAACCGTCTACGCGGATTTCGCCCTTCCCCTGGACGGTGTAATACGCCGGCCGTGTGGGAAGGTTGCGCTCCGTGCCCGCGAAATACACGTTGACAACAACGGTCTGCATCTTTGGCTTGGCGGCGGGGCTGCTCTGTTCTCGCGCCACCTGGACGGCGAGCTTGTACCAACGTTGCTTGGTGCTCGGATCCTGGCCGGTGCCATAGAGATTGCCGGCAAACACGACGATCTTGCCATCGTATTTCTCCGTAAGACCCTGTTCGGGATCGGGAACAGGCGTTCGCAGATCCATGGGATCCACGACAACCGGCTTTTCTACGGCTTGATCGGCGGCGACGGCCAGCATCGCGGTCGAGGCCAGCACGAGCAGTGCCGATAGGAATATGGTACGGTTCATGACTTGTATCCTTGTGTTTGGATTAAACGAATCCCAGGTTCGAACGACTGAAATTACCCAGCAGCGGGAAGACATAGGCAAGGTCTTGCGATTGGGTCAGGCCGAACCAATTTGCCAGCGTTGCCGCGTACTGTTCCACCGAAGTCGTCGGAATCCATCGGCCACGATTGTCGGTGTCGTTCGGGCCATTGAGCTGGAGCTTGGGATACGAAATTCCATTCGGGCCATGCATGCCATAGAAATCGCTCCCGTTGACCGCACCGCCCAGAACGAAATGGTGCGAGCCCCAGCCGTGATCCGTGCCGACCGATGCGGCGCCCGATCCGGAAGGCTGGAATGTCCTTCCGAAATCGGAATGGGTGAACTGCGTGACCTGATTGGCCACGCCCAGCTCGACCGTGGCATTGTAAAACGCCTGCATCGCTTTGCTCAGTTGTGTGAACAAGGTGATCTGCGTGCTAAGCTCATTTTGGTGCGTATCGAACCCGCCCAGCTGAACGAAGAAGATCTGGCGATTGAGTCCCAACGACGGCTGAGTGAGATTTGCTTTGATGACCTTGGCCACTTGCAGTAACTGGTTCCCCAGCGTCGTGTTGGGAAAGACCGTCTTGATGGTCGGATCGACGCTGAGTGCCTGACTCACGATCAAGGCTTTTTGCGTGATCGCGTCGGCAGCAGCAACCATGGAATTGCCCAGGTCGATCGTGCGCAGGTAGTCAAAAGCCAGCCTGCGTGCCTGTTCGTCCGCAGCGGTACCGTAGCCCGACAGCACCAGGATCTGGTTGAGCGGCGTCGGGGCCGGCGAGATCGCTAGGGGGCTGGATACCGTCCCTATCGTAAACGTGGGGGTGCCGCCGAGCGAGGTAAGCAGCGGAAAAGACGCCGCCGGGTCGGCGAGCCGATCGGCAAGACGGCCGCCCCAACCCGTGCTGGTACTGACATCCGCACGGCAATTCTGCCACTCGTTTTGTTGATCGGAGTGCGAAAACAATTGATACGGCCGCGGCTTGGTTCCAGCTTGATAATCGGCCCGCGAAAGCGGGACGACCAGCGGTCCGACGTTGCACACGACTGCCAGCTTGCCTTGGGCCCAGAACTGCTGGAGTTCGGGCAGGTTCGGATGGAGACCGAAAGATCCACCGCCGCCACTGGGCGGGTTGGGAGAAAGCGGCAGCAGCTTGTTCTGCGCAATCGCCAGGCCCGAGGAATTGCGGGTACTTTGGTAAGCGGCATATCCCCCGGTAGGATCGGTCGCACCGCTGAGCGGGACGACGGTATTGTTGCAATCGTTGCCGCCGTACAGGAAGATGCAGACCAGCGCCCGGTAACTGGGCGGCTGGGCCAAGGCGTTGATGAGGGCGAGTTTATCAATGGTCGAGGCCATCGCTGCGCCGCTGACGACGTAGCCGGCTCTGCGGAAAAATGCGCGACGAGTCAAGGGTATGGTCATGGTTGTATCTCCCATGGAATTTGCGAGGAAGTCGATTGATTATTGTGCCACCTGGTACTGCGAGGAGCTGGCGATCAGGTAAATCGCCGTCCGTACCCGCTTGAGCGGGTTACTTTGCGACACAGCCGAGACCGCGTTGACGACGCTGGTGCGCATGGCGCTTGACATCGTGCCATGCAACAACAAGCCGCCGACGGCATCCGTCAGAGCTCCCGGATTCCCGGCCAACACCTGCCAGGAGGTAAGGCTCAGGGCAGTACCATTGGGAGCATTCGAGGTTGCCCCCCCAGCGGCGACCCCGCCTGCCATGGCCATTTGGTTGACGAAATTGATGCGCTTCAATGAGGTGTAGGAAGTCATGATCCCAAATTCAGGCGCCAGCACCGTCGCCGAGCCGGGCAACAAGGTTTGTGGCGAAAAATAGCTGAACACCGTCGGCGGTCGGAAAATATCTTGACTCATTGGTGTCGTCAACTGATCGAGGTAACCATCGCTGGTCGTCTGTTGATTCGCCGACTTGGCGTTGAACGCCCGGCATAGATTAGCGACCAATTGGGCCGGTTCGCGCAGATGGCCATAATTGGGGTCGGTCTTCACATCGCCGCGCGCTTCCGGATCGAGCAGGATCGCCCGGACCACTTCGCGCATCTGGTAAGAGTTGCTCCGGTTCAGGTTGAAGACAGCAGCAACCCGGGCCACATAGCCCGGCGACGGATTGCTCGTCACCAGTTCCTGAATGAGCGCTTGGCTGATGAACGGAGCCACGTTGTGATGGTTGCAGATGATATCCAGCGCATTGTTGAGATCGAGGTACGCATTGGCCGGAGTCGGGGTACGGGCGGGGATCACCATGCCGTCCAACACGACTTTTTGGGTGAAGTCATGCTTGGCGGCATTCTCTGGCTTAGTGCCGTTCAGCACCATCGGATTGACGTAGTCCACGATACCTGGTGCCGGCTGAGGCGCAAACGTCCACCCCGTAAAGACCTTGGCCATGTTCGTTACGACGGACTGGTCGTAGGTCGGGATGGCATAGCCGTTGCTGTCGAGCACCTGCGTGCCGTCCGGGTTCAATTGGAACAGGCCGATCGTGAACAGCTGCATGATCTCACGGGCATAGTTCTCGTTCGGGTTCGTTTTGGTGCTCGTGGCCATGTTCAGATAAGTGCCCATGGCCGGGTTGAGCGTGATGGTGTAGAGCAGGTTCCGGAAATTCCCGAACGTGTGATCGAAGGTAAGGTTGTTGTTGCTGTCGCGATCGACCTGGTCGAAGGCCCGCAGATACGGGCTCATGCGGAAGGACTGAGTAATCTCGAGCGCGGACACCACCATGATCTTGTGCATGGACCAGGCGACACGTTGACGCAGCTGATCCGGGCCGTAGAACGCATTGGTGAAGAACTGCCGTTGCAGCAAGTACGGCGAGTAGTTATCGCGCTGGCAGTTGACCGGGATATTGTTCACACAATCTTGCGAGGGATTCTCCGGTAGCTGCGGCATCAGGGGGTAGCTTGACGGCGGCGTCTGGTTGGCATCGAATTGCTGGCTAAGCCAATTGCGGAAACCAACGCTCTGCACCTGCTGAATCAAGTCGCTGTTGGGTCCCCAGCTCGCTTGTTCCAGGAACCGGATCGTGTCGGCCGTGGATTCGATCGTGGCGTAGTTGATCCGCTCGACACGAACTGCGTCGGCCAGGACGTTGCCATCCGCGTTGTCCGACAGGGATACCGTAAGCGTGCCGGTGGAAACCGGGAAACCGATGCTCCCCAGATCCTGCCAGGTAGTCGCGCCATCGCTCAAGCCCACGGGGGCCAGTTGTTGGTTGACCGCGGTCGTGGCAATGACCGTCGCCCCATCGAGGAGGGTGAAGGGCGCATTGTCTGCCTGGTTGGCATTGGCCGGCCAGGTCGCCATCACGCGGTACAGCCCCGGCGTGAGGTTGGGGAACGTCCAGGTGGCGGTGTTGCCGCCGACACCCGCGGGTGCGACGGTAGCTCCGCCCTGGAAGCCCGGCCCCGGGGTGGCCTGCCAGCTGCCGCCGGCAGTGCTGAAGGTGGGACCGCCATCGTCGCTGACAAAGCTCGAATAGCCGACGCGCTCAACGCGGATGGCATCCGCAAAGACGTTGCCGTCCGCATTGTCCGAGACAGATACCACTAGCGAGTTGCCCGTGATCTTGTAAACTCCGCCGCCGAGGTCTTGCCAGGCTTGGTTCGCATCCGAAAACGTACCGGGACTTGCCTGTTGATTGACCGCCACCGTGGCCAAGACGGTGCTGCTGTCCTGGATGGTGAACGGCGTGTTGTCGGCCGCGCTGGGGTCAGCGTTCCAGGTCGCGGAGACTCGGTATTGGCCCGGAACCAAACCGGACACCGTCCATGTGGCAGTATTCGTGCCGGTTCCCGGGGCGATGGTCGTCATGCCCCCCTGGAAGCCCACGCCAGCCGTTTGCGTCCATTGGCCGACGGTGCTGAAACTGGGGTCGGTGTCATCCACCATTCGCAGCGACGGAAACGGCGTGACGCCGCCCGCCAGGGAAAAATTGAAGGACCCGTTCACGGGATCGTTGCTGGTGAAGGTGAGCGGTCCGCTGTAGCTGGCGGCGTCCCCGGCGTTCAGGGCTGCCACGAAGGTCGTGGAGCTGCCCGGACTCAGGACCAAGCTGCCGAAGCTCCGGAGCAAGGTGAAGCCCGCCGGCAAGTTGATTGGCTCGCTCAGCACCAGATTGGCCGTTCCCTTGTTTAAAATGGTGAAGGTTTGCGGCGCGGGCACGGCCTGGAGCGTCTGACCGAAACTGACGGATCCGGTACCGCTGGGGATACCATCCCCATCGGTATTCGTTCCCAGGTAGACATGGATTTCGGGAGAAACCCCCTGAGACAGGCTTCGCTCGATGAGGACTCCGCCGAGAAGGATGAGCGCCACTGGCGCGCACCGCAGCAATGGGGAGTACCGTCCCTTCGGCTTGCAGCGTCCCATGATGACCCTCTCTACATTGAAACCGGCGCTCGGGAAAGCCGTGCGCCAACCCTGGACGGATTCATGAGTTGGAGATCGAGGCTGTGTGCACCATCAGCCTCCCCCTGGTCGACGAAATCTTCCGATCCAGTGTGCGGGAGCACACAGACTGGCGGAGACAGGCAGATACGCATGGATCTACGCAGTCAACCCCACGAGTATAAGGCTGGCCCCGTCGATTGCAAGCAAATTCCTTAAAGTTTCTTAAGAATTGTGTTTTTTCTGCAATTGGATAGGAAGGACCGCCTAAGCTACACAACGGACGGCTACAGATTCAGATGGACCGCAATACGAACGGGACCTTGGAATCGGGAGAACAGGAGTTGTTGGAGACACCTGTCGCATGCACGAGTCATTGCAAGGCGTACATTTCATATTGAACATCTCCTGCCGACGTCCTGGGACAATTTTTCCAACCTGGAGAACCTGGCTCGGGCCTGCCCAGGATGCAATTTCGGGAAGGTGGACCGAACGCAAGCCCCCGATCCGGAGTCCAGCAAGCTCGTCTCCCTGTTCACCCCTCGAA
>Ga0209060_10001936_pt1 | contig 20608 bp, 21 predicted proteins | sample Coa_R1_8_FD_187155 | JGI IMG/M metagenome (GOLD analysis project Ga0209060, IMG submission 187155) | Surface soil microbial communities from Centralia Pennsylvania, which are recovering from an underground coalmine fire - Coalmine... | ecosystem: Environmental > Terrestrial > Soil >...
TCGCGTGGTATGTCATCCGGGCGCGATCATTCCGCGTTCGGCCATGCCCGCAACGTCGGATATTGTTCCGACGCCACCTCGCTGAGGGCTCCGCCATGAAACAGGACAAACTTCTCGCCCTCTTCAAATCCGCCCGCGTCATTCCCGTGCTGACGATCGAGCGGCTCGCCGATGCGGTTCCGCTCGCAAGTGCGCTGGTCGCGGGCGGGGTCCGGGTGCTCGAAGTCACCCTGCGTACGCCGGTCGCCGTCGAGGCCGCAAAGGCCATCATCGCCAGTGTGCCGGACGCCATCGTCGGAATCGGCACCATCCTCAATGCCGACGATCTCGCCCGTGCGGAGGAGTTGGGGGCCAGATTCGGCATCAGTCCAGGCGCGACGCCGGAGCTGCTCAAGGTGGCCTCCGCAAGCAGGCTGCCCTTTGCGCCGGGCATTGCCACCGCCTCCGAGCTGATGGCCGCGCTTGCGCATGGCTTTGACCTCGTCAAATTCTTCCCCGCGGAGCAGGCCGGCGGCATCAAGGCGCTGCGCGCCCTGGCCGGGCCGTTCCCGCAGGCAAAGTTCTGCCCGACCGGCGGGATCGGCGAGACCAATGCGCCGGTGTGGCTGGCCGAGCCCAATGTGGTCGCCGTCGGCGGCTCCTGGCTTTGCCCGGCCGCGGACGTCAGGTCCGGCAACTGGTCCGGCATAACCGCCATGTGCGAGCGCACGGTCAGGTCGGCGACGTGAACTCTTGACGGCGATAGGCTAGAAGCCCCAATTGAAGGCAGATTTCACGGAGAGATGACATGACTGCCAGCATTGTCGGATGGGCGCATACGCCATTCGGAAAGTTTGACGCCGAGACCGTCGAAGGCCTCGTGGTGAAAGTCGCCAACGAGGCGCTGGCCGATGCCGGCATCTCCGCCAACGATGTCGACGAGATCGTGCTCGGGCATTTCAATGCCGGCTTTTCGACGCAGGATTTCACCGCCTCTCTTGTGCTGCAGGCCGACCCGCAGCTGCGCTTCAAGCCGGCAACGCGGGTTGAAAACGCCTGCGCCACCGGATCGGCGGCGGTGCATCAGGGCATTCGCGCCATTGCTTCCGGCGCCGCAAAGGTCGTGCTGGTGGTCGGCGTCGAGCAGATGACGCGCACACCCTCGGCCGAGATCGGCAAGTACCTCTTGAAGGCGTCATATCTGCCGGAAGACGGCGATACGGTCGGCGGCTTTGCCGGCGTGTTCGGCAAGATCGCGCAAAACTACTTCCAGAAATACGGCGATCAATCCGATGCGCTCGCGATGATCGCGGCCAAGAACCACAAGAACGGCGTCGCCAACCCCTATGCGCAGATGCGCAAGGATTTTGGCTTCGAGTTCTGCCGCGTCGAGAGCGAGAAGAACCCGTTCGTCGCCGGCCCCCTGAAGCGGACCGACTGTTCGCTGGTGTCCGACGGCGCGGCCGCCTTGGTGCTGACAGATGCCGAGACCGCCAAGACCATGAAAAAGGCGATCAATTTCCGCGCCACCGCCCACGCGCAGGATTTCCTGCCGATGTCAAAGCGCGACATCCTTCAGTTCGAGGGCTGCACGGTCGCCTGGCAGCGTGCACTGCAAAAGGCCGGTATTTCGCTCTCCGATCTCTCCTTTGTCGAGACCCATGACTGCTTCACCGTCGCCGAGCTGATCGAATATGAGGCGATGGGCCTGACGCCGAAGGGGCAGGGCGCGCGCGCCATCAAGGAGGGCTGGACGCAGAAGGGCGGCAAACTGCCGATCAACCCGTCCGGCGGGCTCAAGGCAAAAGGTCACCCGATCGGCGCGACCGGGGTGTCCATGCACGTGATGACCGCGATGCAACTTGCCGGGCAGGCGCCGGAGGGCATGCAGTTGAAGGCTCCACAGCTCGGCGGCATCTTCAACATGGGCGGTGCTGCAGTTGCGAACTACGTCTCCATTCTGGAACCGGCCAAGTAGAAGGGAACTCGCCATTGGTCCGATGCGACCATTCGCATCCCGCCTGGGCAGGCATTTTTGCGAATGTTCGCATCAAAGGACCACTAGCAAATCATTGATACTAGTGGAGCTTTTGGATTTGACGTTCGCATGATGGACACGCGACAAGAGGTAGCGAACGTCAATTCCGCTCCACTAGTCCTTCACACCGGGCCTGGAACCGCCTAACATGTTGCTCCTACAAAGGTCGTAAGAACCGTGCGGGGGAGCGTTTGAGGATATTGTCGCGAATTCGGCCATGGTCAGCCGGCGCGTTTGCGCTTGGTCTTTTCGCCGTCGTTGCGGCGACCGCTATTCGGGCCCTTCTGGCCCAATTCGGGATAGAGCTTTACTTCGCGACCTACTTGCCCGCGTTGTTCTTTGCCGGTCTCTTGGCGGGGCCGCCTGCCGCGGCCCTTGTGGTCATGATCGCCGTTCCGCTGGTGTGGTGGGCGTTCATGCCGCCGGTGTTTGAATTCGTTTGGCCCGCGCCCGCCGACATCAACTCGATCACGATGTTCCTCTTCATCAGCCTGTTTCTGATCTGTCTGGCCGATGGCTGCCGGGCAGCGGTTGCGCTGTTGAGCGGCAGCACCGCACCGGAAGAACAGCGCGGCGGCTAGCAAGCCGAAAGCCCTCTTCACCTCTCCCCAGCGGGGAGAGGTGACCTTCCGACGCCGTTCCGATTGCGCCAAACCTCACGCCTCGGAGACGGCTCGTCACGCCGCGCGGACGATCGCCGGCCTCGCGCCCTTGCCTCTGACCTCCGCCTCCTCGAAATCGGCCGCCGCGATCGCGCGATCCAGCGCCGCACGCAGCTCTTTCGCGGTCTCCAGCGTCAGCTCGATCCCGGCGCGCGCGCCGGGTTCGAGATCGCCGTTGATGAAGTCGAGCGTGATCACGTCGCCAAGATGCGCGTGACGGGCGTGGTCGTAGGCGACCACCGCATGCGAAAGCGGGAACCATTCGTCGCCACGCTTGGCCATGCCTTCCGCGCTGACGACCTCGATGATGGACGTGCACATGTCTTGCCTCCTACTTGGAGAGATGTTTGCCATAGAACGCGAACACCTTGTTCCAGCCATCCATGCACTGCTCGGGCCGGTAGAGCGGCCGGTGCCAATAGAAGAAGCCATGGCCGGCGCCGTCATAGCGATGGAACTCATAATCCTTGCGGTGCTTCTTCAGCTCGGCCTCGTGCTGATTCACCTGCTCGGGGCTCGGCGCGCGATCATCATTGCCGAACAGGCCAAGCAGCGGACACGACAGGTCCTTGGTCATGTCGATGGGCGCTATGGGCGTCTTGGCGTTGAGCTCCTCCTTGCCCATGACCACGCGGCCGCCCCACAGCTCGACGCAGGCGTCGACGTCCTTCTTCTGGCAGGCGTAGATGAAAGCGTGCCGGCCGCCGGAGCAGGATCCGAAGATGCCAACCTTGCCGTTGTGGCCCGGCTGCGCGCGCATCCACTTCACGGCCGCCTCGGTGTCGCCAACCATCTGGGAATCGGCGATGCCGCCGTCGGCGCGCACTTTGGCGGCGACGTCGTCCGGATTGCCGTCGCCCGCCCGCTCATAGAGATTGGCGCAGATCGCCATGTAGCCATGATGGGCGAAGCGCCGCGTCGTTTCGATGTAAAGCTCGCTCCAGCCCGGCAGGTGGTGGACGAGCACAACCCCGGGGAACGGGCCGCCGCCGGACGGCTTTGCGGTGTAGGCGGTGATCGGCGTACCGCCGTCGCCTTTGATCGTGACGTTCTCGCAGATCATGCCTCGGTAAAATGACGACATTGGTTTTTCCTCGGGCTTTTTGCTTGGATTTTGGGCGGGATTGACCGGTGCAGTATTCGACAATCGAACGGCGAGTGCAACACGGGGCCGCAGGCCGGCCAAACACGATCAAGCGACGATGCGCGGAAAAGCCGAATTCGCGAGCGGATTCAACTTGATTGGAGGCATAGCCTCTGCTTATATTCCGCTTTTCAGAAATTGCGCTTGACGGACCACCCAAATCAAAATCATTATGTCCGCGTTCCATCCCACCAGAGGGGCGGCTCGCGATCGCCACGAACGCGGGATGGAATGCGATGGACGCTAATAGCGTCGCATGGCGTGCGACGTGAAAGCGGACGGCGAAGGCGTGTGGTCCTGGCACCCCTGGGCTGGTGCTAAGTCTTGCAAGACGTTTCGCAAGGCGACGGTGACTAAAAGGTCATGGACACCGGGGAGAGCGCGCAGCAAGCGTTAACACCATCGCGCAGGGAATGCCGGTGCAACGGCTAAACCTGTAGTGAGTACGCTCATGTACTTCTTCTATTCGTACATGGGGCTATGGGTGTGGCTGAAACACCCGGCATTCCCTGCGCCCTCTGATTTTTCGGGCGATGTTGACGATGAAAAACCCGGGCAGATCATGTCGCGGGAACGCGGAGTCACATCCCGTCGTCCCGGACAAGCGAGCTCTTGCGAGCGCGATCCGGGACCAATCCCCACAGGCCTTCGATGCTGCCGAGATCGTCGACCAAACGTGCGTTACCGATAGATTCCGCAGCATGGGTCTTGGCGTGCGCCGGGACGACAGCAGAGCTATACCGGCTTGCCTGCGTACGGCATGGACGCAGTAAGGCCGCCGTCGACAGGAAACGCCTGGCCGTTGACGTAGGAGGCCTCGTCGCTTGCGAGGAACAACCCCATCGCCGCGATTTCCTGCGGCTGGCCGGCGCGCTTCAAGGGGTTGAGCTGGCCGATCTTGTCCTGAGTGCCGCGATCCTTGGCGCGATCGAAGATCGGTTTTGTCATGCCGGTTTCGATCAGCCCGGGACACACCGCATTGATGCGCACTCCAGTACCCGACAGCGAATAGGCCGTGGTCTGCACCAGACTTATGACGCCGGCCTTGCTCGCGGCATAGGGATGCCCGCTGGCGCCGGATTTGAGCCCCGCCACCGAAGCGGTACAGACGATCGCGCCGCGCTGCTGCTTGATCATGTGCGGAATCGCATGCTTGACCGCAAGGAACGGGCCGATCAGGTTGATGCGCAGAATCTCCTGCCATTGCTCCACGGTCTGCTCGCCAAGCGGCACGAGTCCGCCCGAGATACCGGCATTGGCCCAGATCGCATCGAGCTTGCCGTAGACCGACAGTGCCTTGTCGATGGTGGCTATGACATCCTTCTCGGAGCCGGCATCGGCTTGAAGGGCTTCCGCGGTGCCGCCGGCTTTCTTCACCAGATCCACCGTCTCCTTGACGCCATCGGTTCGGTCGACCGCTATCAGTTTGGCGCCTTCGCGTGTGAACAAGAGCGAGGCCGCGCGCCCGATGCCGCTGCCTGCGCCGGTGATGATGACGGATTTGCCTTCGAGGCGGCCCATGTATGTCTCCCTGATACCCGCTTCGCGGAATTTCAAACGAGGTTTCAAACGTCGAAGTCACTTGAGACGCTGTGAACTCTGACGTACGACACAATATTATTAAAGGGTATTTGCGATGTCCAACGAAGACAAACCGAAGGTCGTCATCACGCGATGGTGGTGGGTGCGGCATGCGCCAGTGCGCAACGACGGCGGCAACATCTATGGCCAAAGCGACATCGCCTGTGACACCAGCGACCGTGAGGTGTTTTTGGCGGTGGCAAAAATCCTGCCGCGCAATGCGGTCTGGTATGCGAGCAATTTGATGCGCACGCACCAGACCGCGCAGGCGATCTGGGAGGCGGGTTTTCCCAAGCCAGAGACGATGACGAAGAACGCTGCGTTCGCCGAGCAGCATCTCGGACAATGGCAGGGGATGAATCGCGCGGCGTTCATCGCGAGCCGTCCGCCCGGCAGCCATTGGTTCGCTGACATCAGCGAGCCCGCGCCCGGCGGCGAAAGCTTTATGGACCTTTATAGCCGCGTCTCAAGCGCGATCGAAGGAATCACGGAGGCCGAGGCCGGCAAGGATGTGATTGCCGTCGGTCACGGCGGCACGATCAAGGCCGCGATCGGCCTTGCACTTGGCGGATTGGTTGAAACGGGCCTCGCCTTCGACATCGACAATTGCTCGGTGACGCGGCTCGACCATTTCGCAACGCCGGACAGGAGCCTGTGGCGGCTTCCGATGGTCAACCAGCAGCCATGGATTGCGGATGCGTCGCATCGCGCCATGCACCAGCCGGCCGGACCGGAGGTAGCGACGACCAAACTTGCCTGACCTGTCATGACGCGAGACAATCACTGGACAAAGAAAGGGAGGAAAACATGAGCTTGTTCGACATGAAGGGAAAGGTCGCGGTCATCACCGGCTCGACGCGCGGCATCGGGCGCGCGATTGCCGAGCGGATGGCCGAGCACGGCGCCAAGGTCGTGATTTCCTCGCGCAAGGCGGATGTCTGTGATGCCGTGGCGAAGGAGATCAACGACAAATACGGGAAGGGGACTGCGGTTGCGATCGCGGCTAATATTTCCAGCAAGGAAAACCTTCAGCACCTCGTCGATGAGAGCAACCACGCCTTCGGCAGGATCGACGTGCTGGTCTGCAATGCCGCCTCGAACCCGTATTACGGGCCGCTCGGCGGCATCTCCGACGATCAGTTCCGAAAAATCCTCGACAACAACATTGTCGCCAACAACTGGCTGATCTCGATGGTGGTGCCGCAGATGATCGAGCGAAAGGACGGCTCGGTTATCATCGTCTCCTCGATAGGCGGATTGAAGGGCTCGACGATCCTGGGCGCCTACGCGATCTCAAAGGCCGCCGACATGCAGCTCGCGCGCAATCTGGCGTGCGAATACGGCAAGCACAACATCCGCGTGAACTGCATCGCGCCCGGCCTGATCAAGACCGATTTTGCCAAGGCGCTCTGGGACAATCCGGAAAACCTCAAGGCCTCGACCTCGCGCTCGCCGCTGCTCCGCATCGGTCTGCCCGACGAGATCGCAGGCGCCGCGGTATTCCTCGGCTCGCGCGCCGGCGACTTCATGACCGGCCAGACCATGGTGATCGACGGCGGAGCCACGATCAGTTGATGCTTCTGTCGTCCCGGCGACCGTGCTCACTCGATCGCCGCGTACACCAGATTCCGCACCAGCGTCCGGGTATAGGTGCGCTGGTTCGGACCCTGCGACATGAACACGGCGAACAGGTCTTCCTTCGGGTCGATCCAGAAGAAGGTGCCGCCCATTCCGCTCCAGAAGAATTGGCCGACCGAGCCGGGGAAGGAGGCGATGCCGGCATGGCGACGCACCGCGAAGCCGAGCCCAAAGCCGTGGCCTGGCGGAAGCAGCGTGCCGCCGATCTTGACGGTGGGGTCGAGATGATCGGAGGCCATCAGCTCCAGCGTCTTGCGGCCGATCACCCTTTCGCCGTCGAGCGAGCCGCCGCTCCGCAGCATCTGGCAGAAGCGCGCATAGTCCATGGTGGTGGAGACAAGCCCGCCGCCGCCGGATTCCATGACCGGTTTCTCCAGCGGATCGAAGAATTGCACCTTGGCTCCGCTCCAAGGGTCGGTGGGGAAGGGTTCGGCAATGCGGCCGGCATTCTCTTCGCTCGCGAAGAAGCCAGTCTCCGTCATCTGCAAGGGCGCGAGAATGCGTTCGGTCAGGAAGGCACCGAGGCTCTTGCCGCTGACGATCTCGATGAGGCGGCCGAGCACGTCGGTCGAACGGCTATAGTTCCATTCCGCGCCGGGTTGGCAGATCAAGGGCAGTTCCGCGATCATTTTGACGAACGCGGCATTGCTGATCCTGCGGTTGCGCAAGGCCGACTGCTGGTAGAGCTGCTGCACCAGACCATTGCCGGTGGTGTCTGAGGTGAGCCCCGAAGTATGCCGCAGCAGATCCTGTATCGTCATCGGCCGTTGCAGCGACACGAGATTGAGCTTGCCGTCGTGCTCGACGCCAACTCGCAGGTTGGAAAATTCCGGGATGAATTTTTCGACGGGGTCGCTGAGGAGAAAGTGGCCCTCCTCGAGCAGCATCATGATGCCGATCGAGACGATCGGTTTGGTCATGGAGAAGATACGGAAAATGGTGTTGTGGGCCATTGGGCGACTGTCGCCGGGATTTTGTCGGCCAATGGCCTCGAACCAGCCGATCTGGCCGCGCCGGGCGATCATGACCGTGGCGCCAGGGATGGTTCCCTTGTCGATCTCGCGCTTGAACGCGTCCGACATGACACGTAAGCGCGAAGGCGACAGGCCGATGCTTTCGGGCTTGGCGTGGGGCAGGGACGGCGTCCGCGGGGTGGTTGCGTGCTGTTCGGCGGTGGCGGGTTGCGCGTTCATGGTCTCTCCCGTTGCTCTTGTTGCTTGACGCGAAGTTTGGCGCATAAGTTATGGCTTGAACAGGGCATCTCATGCTTGCAAATGCACCGTCGCCTATGCTTCAAACGGCGCGGATCAGAGGCAGCGCCTCGGTCGCTGAAGGAGTGTAGCTCAATTGGTAGAGCACCGGTCTCCAAAACCGGGGGTCGCAGGTTCGAGCCCTGCCACTCCTGCCAGCCAAATCAAACAGTTAACTCAGATTCTATGACCGTTCATCCCGCCGGCCCCAGCCGGGCGCGCGGGATATGGGGGATGCTCGGTGGGTTCTGAAATGACGGGGTCCAGGTTTCGACCCGCGCTGGTGGCGGTAATTGTCTGGACTGTCCTGACCCTCATCTTCTGGGGCAATCTGTTTCGCTTCCACCCCTCAATGATCGACGACGTCTATGACGGCACCTCGGAAGCTTCGGTCGTTGGCCGCCTGGCGCGTGCAGCCGCTGACGGCTACTTCAAAAACACCGATCTGGGGGTCAATCTGGATGCGCAACATCTCGACTCGGACCCGTACAATTATTCAAGGCAGGTCCGCTATTTCGAGCATCCGGAACTGATCCATAGCCAGGGCCTGGGTTGGTTCGCGTACCCGAGCCATTTTGCGTTCCAAGGCTATGTGTTCGCGGCCGTCGATCTCATCGATCCGCTGCCGCGCAACATGCGGCTTTCATTTTACCATTTTCTCGCTTCGCTCTTCACTGCCGGCGTCCTGGTTTGGATTGCCGCCATTCTGCGCGCAAAATTCGGCTGGGCGGCTTTTGTCGGATTCCTGCTGCCGGTCGCGGTCGAGCCCATGTTCTCTGGATTGGCGCCAAACCTCTGCTGGTTTGCCGGAAGTTGGCTGCTTCCAATTCCCTTCGGCATACTGCTTGCCGACGAGGACGACGAGCGGAAGCGGCGCGTCTTGCTCGCGATGGTGTTTCTCGCCTTTCTCGTGAGGTTTCTCTCCGGCTACGAATTCACGTCGACGATCATTCTGGCGACCGTGGTGGGTTGCCTTCTGACCGTAAAGGAGAGGCCGGACCAATTCCGTCATGTGTTGCGAAATGCAAGCTGGGTCGTCGCCACCGGCGTCACGGCCTTCGTTGTCGCGGCGATGGCGCAGGCGGCCAAACAAGGCGGTTTTGCCGTCTTCGCCCAAAAAGCCGCCAATCGCATTCTCGGCGACGCTTCGTCTCTCCAGGATCAGCTCATCCTTGGAAAATTCGAGCCGATCGGCGCAGTCATCTGGCTCTATCTTGGCGGCAACTACATCACCCTGATCAAGAATTTTGGTTTCTTCCTCGCCCTCATCGCCTTCTATGCAGTGCTGATCCTGCTCGATGAGCGTTTCAACTGGTTCTATGGCAAGGGACGCAGGCAACTTCAGGTCCTGGCGCTGGCCGTTCTCGCCTCTTTCGCTGCGCCGCTGTCGTGGTTCGTGCTCGGCAAGGGGCATTCATTCGACCATCTGCCGTTCGATTTGATCATGTGGTATGTGCCGACCATTCCGCTCGGCTTTGCGATGCTTGGCGTCTCGATCGTCAGCTTTGTCGAATATTTGAAGCTGAAACGCGGCGACGCCTTGCTGAGCTGGCTCGTGGCCTCCATACCTCTTCTGCTCGTGGGCGCTGCTGTCGCAATCCGCGTCATCGACAAGAAAATCGAAACTGCGGGCACATGGGTTATCACCGAACACGCGAACGCCGCACCGATTTTCGAAAACCCGTCGATGGGCATCGAGTTTCGGATGAGCAATGAGTGGTTCACTTTGCTCTACCCGTGTTCCGCGCGGCCGCCGAACCGCCTGGTCCAGATCTATGCTGAGCAGGACGGCAAGAAGGTCGACTATAGTTTCGAACTCAGCCGAAACCAGGTTCTGGCAAGCAAGGGGACGTGTATCGCCGCGCAGGCCAAGTCCGACAGGCCCGTGACCCAAATTCACTTTGGCGAAACGGCGAGCGGAGCTCAGGTCTGGCAGCGAGATGCGACCATTGCGCTACCGGACACGTTCAAGCCTGAGCCTCTTTCCAACGCAGATTGGGATCGTGGCGTGAATCGCGGTTCCGGCACCGAATTGCTGGTGAACAATAGTGATTTTGGCCTGCTGTTGATCAAGAAAGGCGACCAGGTCCTGATCGCCCCAACCGACCGGCGGACGATCACCTCGATCATTTCGGCCGGAAACTCAAAGGTCCTTGGCCTGGACGGAGAGCGGATTCGGCTTGCGGAAGGCGTTGACCCGGTCTTCGGGATCATTCGGAAATAATGTAGAGAGATGGGCGTAGCGTTCGCGAAAATCGAAATCGCGTGCCTGACGTTGGAGGTCGGTATCCATGCTTGAGTCCAGAAGACGCGAAGCTGGATTGGCGTTCGAGCGCTTTGTCTGGCCAAAGGTCTTGCCGCCGCTATCGACCGAGCAGCAAAGGGTCAGCGATGACTTCTATCGGCACTGGCATGAGGTGCTGCCCAACAAGTACCGGGCGATCGAGGAGTTCAATCACTCCTATCCCAAGCGGGTACTTGCTGAACTGTCGAACCCTCGAACGCTGGAAATCGGCGCAGGCACCGGCGGCCATATCGCGCACGAGGATTTGTCGATCCAGAGCTATTACTGCGTCGAGCTTCGGCAGCATCTGGCGGATTTGATCATGCAGCGCTTTCCGCAGGTTCATGCGGTCGTCGGCGATTGTCAGCGCAAGATTCCATTCGAGGATGGTTTTTTCCACCGCGTCCTTGCAACCCATGTGCTCGAACATCTGACCGATCTTCCGGCGGCCCTCGACGAGATCAAGAGAGTGCTGGCTCCTGGCGGCCACCTATCCGTCGTGTTGCCTTGTGATCCGGGGCTCGCCTACGAGTTTGCGCGCAAGATTTCGTCCGAACGCATTTTCAGGAAACGATATGGCATGTCCTATGACTGGTTCATCTTCCGCGAGCACATCAACTCTCCGAACGAAATTCTGACCTTGCTTCGACAGAGGTTCAAGGTGTTGCACTCGGAATATTGGCCACTTCGCGTTCCAGCCGTGAATCTCAATCTCTGTATCGGCGTGACGCTGTCGAAGGCTGACCGGTGACGAGCTCAGGCAAATGAATACGATCAGCAGACCGATCCGCCTCATACCTCAGACGGCTCAGCCGATCGAGTTCTCGTGCCCGATCTGCGCAACAGTGCATGCCGCGTACTTTTTCAGCCATTCGCGCTTCAAGGTTTATCGCTGCGGCGGTTGCGCCCTGACCTTTTCAAATTCAATCGTGTCGACTGTTTCCGACGAGACTGCTTCGGCAAAACCCCGGCGGAGCGAGGACCAGCACAAGACGCTGATGTCATTGCTAGGCGATCGCAAGCAGCGCGGCGAAGTGCTCCTGTTCGCCGAACGCGACGACAGTATTCTGGCGCTGTTCCAGCGAATGAATGTCGCGACCAAGGTTGCACACGACGATGGTGACCTGCGTACGATGGCGTCGCAGCCTCAACGCTTCGGGATGGTGGTGGTGTCGGATGCCATCATGCGCGTTGTTGACCCTTGCCAGACGCTGAAGACGCTCCGATCGCTGATGTCTGAAGGAACGGCTTTGGTCTTCAACATCGCCTTGCTCGATGGAAGTCAGGCGCGGCTGATGGGTCGAAACTGGCACGAATGGCGGCCAACCAATCGCTGGTATTTTACGCGGGAAACTCTCCACCTCGCGCTGCTGTCCGCGGGCTTCGAACAGGTTTGGTTCGAGCCGGAGCGGCGGACTTATTCACTGGATGTTTTGGCCGATCGACTTGCACAGAGCGATGAATTGAGCCTCTCCCAGCGCTGGCTGATCGCCGCGCATCGTCTCTTCCCAAGCATGCTCCGCAAATGGAAATTCCCGTTGCCTCAGGGGACGGTCGTCGTCAGCGCTGTCGCTGGTGCCAAGCGCAGCGAATGCGTGGTCTCGATCATCGTTCCCGTGTTCAACGAGCAGGCCACGGTTCGGCAGCTGCTTGATTCGCTGTTGATGAAGTCGATCGAGGGCGCTCGCAAGGAGGTCATCATCGTCGAAAGCAACTCCACCGATGGCAGCCGGCAGATCGTGGAATCCTACGCGCAGCACGAGGGCGTCAGGATCATTCTGCAGGCTGGTCCCCGAGGCAAGGGATATGCGGTCCGCGAAGGACTGGCGGCGGCCAGTGGAGACGTCATCCTGATCCAGGACGCGGATCTGGAATATGACCTCGACGATTACGAAGGCCTGCTCGGTCCATTGATGGCCTGGCAATCGATGTTTGTGCTCGGCTCGCGTCACCAGTCCGGCTGGAAGATGCGCAAATTCACCGATGCGCCCTTCATGGCTACCTTCTTGAACATCGGGCATCAGTTCTTCCGAACATTGATCAACGTGGCGCTTCGCGCGCAGATGACCGATCCCTTCACCATGTTCAAGGTATTTCGCCGTGACGCCCTGTTCGGCATCGACCTGTTGTCTAGCCGGTTCGATCTCGACATTGAATTGGTCATGAAACTGGTGCGGAAGGGTTATGTCCCGCTGGAAATCCCGGTCAATTACACCTCGCGCTCGTTTGCCGAAGGCAAGAAGGTGAGCTTCGTTCGGGACGGGATGACCTGGGTGTCGACCATCCTGCGTTTCCGGATCAACCCGATCGGGCGAGGGCGCACGTCGTGGAGTTAACTCACCCTGATCACGTCGCGAGGATGACCTCTGCCGCTCTCGACAGGTCCGGAACCTGAATCAAATCCGGAGCGGAGACGGGCGAGGCAGTCGTTGTCGAAACCAGGATCGGTCGCAAGCCGGCTGCGATGGCGCAAGCGACGTCGGTCTCGCGATCGCCGATCATCCAGGAGCCGTGACAGTCGAGATCGAGCTGGGCTGCGGCGACAAAAATGTTGTATGGGCCGGGTTTGCGGTCCAACGAAGGCCCGCTGAAATGCGCAACGGTGCCGTTCGGATGGCTGTAAGAATAGTAACAGCCGTCGAGCTTGGCGCCTTGCTCGGCGAGCAGCGCCACAAATCTCTCGTGAGCGAGCCAGAGCGAGCGCAGCGTCGCCTTGCCCTTGGCATATGCGCCCTGGTTGGAGATGACGACGAGCGCGTAGCCGGCGCTTGCCAGCCTCCGCAGCGCCGGCGCAACGCCGGGCAAGAGGCGCACATCTTCCGCCGCCAAAGGTGCCTCGCGTTCGCCGGTATGTGGATAGAAGATCTCTTCGACGAGCACGCCATCCCGATCAAGAAAGATGGCAGGCCTGCTCATCGCGTCGATTCCGGCTTCATCTCGTTCACGATGAGTTTTGGATGAGTGACCGTGCCGTGGCACACCACGGCCTGAAACTCGTCGTCGGCGCGGACGCGGCTACCTTTCAGCCAGTTGGCAAAGCCGGCTTGCCAGCCACCGTCGTTGACCCGAGCGGTCAGCTCGGAGACGTTGTCGTTGGGGGCGTAGGCCTTGATGCCGCAAAGCTTGTGAAAATAGTGCTGAGTATGATCGCTCATCGTTTCAGCTGCCCCCTCAAATGGCGGTCCGCTTCCGCAAGACCCGACGGTGTCCCGATTTCATAGAAGCGCGTTGTCGCCTCGAATCCAGCTAGCCTGCCTTCCCGCGCCAAGTTTCCATAGAGATCGGAGAGGTCGAACGCCTCGTCCTTACACGATCGGAGTATATCGCTATTGATGACGCCAAGCCCGTAATCGATGAATTTCATGTCCTCGGATGGATGCCGCTTGTCGTGACGTACGACGTGCTTGCCGTCGAACAGCACATTGCTGGTGTCCCACCGCCCCTCGTTGCGAAACACCGTCATCAAGGCCGGCAGGCCGCTCTGGCGGTAAGCCACCTGAACCGGCGCATAAGCGATATCGAGATAACTGTCGCCATAAAGGACAAAAAAGTGCTCGCCCAGCATCGGCAGCGCGCGACGGAGCGCACCGCCGGTGCCAAGTAACCGCTCGCCGTCGAAGCTATAGGAAACGGATAGCCCGTAACGCGCGCCATCACCGACGCTGGTTTCGATCATTTCTCCCAGGAAGCCGACGCACAGCACCACGCGCTCAACGCCCTGCCGCCGTAACAGCGCGAGCTGGTGCTCGATGAATGGCTTGCCTGCGATCTCAAACAGGGCTTTCGGAATCCGCTCGGCAACCGGACGCATGCGCGTGGCAAGGCCGCCCGCCAGGATCGCAACAGGGAAGCGAGGCTCGTTGGACGCATTCAGCATGCGCGCCTCACTGCACCAACACCTTGGTGCCCTCGAAATCCATATGGAAACGCACTTCCGTCAAACCTGCCTCGCGCATGACATGACGCAGCCGCACCTTGTCTTCCGCATAGAACATCAAAAAGCCGCCGCCGCCCGCGCCGATCAACTTGCCGCCGAGGGCGCCCGCGCCCATTCCCAGGTTGTACCAATGGTCGATTTGTAAGTTCGACATGCCGATCGAGCGTTTGCGCTTGTGCTCCCAATGCTCGTGCATGAGCTTGCCGAAGGCGACGAGGTCGCCGCGTTCCAGCGCAGCCTTGGAGCGGAGGCCGATGTCCTTTACGTAGTGGAGATTGTCGATCATGGTAATGTCGTTCTGCTTGGTGCGCGTATCCTGATCGCGCAGCAGGCCGGACGCGGCTCGTGCAAAACCCGTGAAGAAGATCAGGAGATTGTCGGCAAGCGCGTTGCGCGTGTCCTCCTGAAGCGCAAGCGGTTGCGCTTCGACTGTGCCGTCGCGGCGAAACGTGAAGCAGGTGATGCCGCCGAACGCCGCGATGTACTGGTCCTGCTTGCCGATCGGCTCCTTGAGGAGGTCAATCTCGACATGACAGGCCTGCTCGGCGAGCTCGCGTGGGTGAATGATGTTGCGGGACTGCGCATGCAGCGCGCGCAACAGCGCGGTGGTAAAGCTGCCGGAAGAGCCTAGTCCAGTGCCGGCGGGAATATCGGCCAGCGTCGTGATCTCGATCTGCTCCGCCTCAGCGGGAAACATTTTCAGCGCTTCGCGGATGATCCGATGCTTGACCTGGTCGATGGCGTCGACATGCTCGATCTCGGAATATTTCAGATAGATGCCGGGTCGGAACGGCTTGATGACGCTGACATAAACATATTTGTCGATCGCGGCCGCGATCAGAAAGCCTTCATGGTCGCGGTAATAAGAGAGGAGATCAGTGCCGCCGCCGCCAAGGCTGATGCGCAAAGGGGATCGCACGATAATCATGGCTTTGCCCGATCATAGGCGGTTTGGATGATGGACAGATTGGCGAGGGCATCGTCGATATCGCCGATGGCCGGCGCCCGGCCCTCGACGGCTCCGACGAAGTTCTCGAACTCGTCGGCAAATGAGCGGTCGGGAAAAGGATACTCCCAGATCGTGGTCTCCGGCGGTCCCATCTCCGGCAACATGCGATGCAAGGTCAGGCGTTCATTACCATAGCTGCCGCCAAGTCCCTCGATTGTCAGCTTGCCGTCGCGCCCCATGATCTCGAAGACGAACAGGTTTTTCCATTCGGTCCAGGATGCATGCAGCCAGGCCATGCGCTTCTGTTCGCCCTCGAGCGCAAGAAAGCAATTGTCTTCCACGCGCGATGGCCAGAAATAGTTTGGCATGGCGGCGTAGGCGAGGGCGAGGTCGCCGAGGAACCAGCGGGATAAGTCGATCAGATGCGAGCCTTGATCGATCAGCTCGCCGCCGCCGGAAACTTGCGGATCGAAGCGCCACTCCTTCTCATAGCCGATGCGGCCGCCATGCCCGTAGCGGCCGCGAATGAACAGCAGAGGACCGATACGGCCTTCATCGGCAAGCGCCTTGGCGCGTAGGATCGCAGGGTGGAAGCGGTGGTTAAAGCCGACCTTGACGATGCGGCCGCGCGCTTTGGCTGCGGCAACGAGCGGTGCCACTTCGGCCGGTCGTCGGCCCGCCGGCTTCTCCACGAGCACGTGGCATCCGGCTTCAACTGCTGCCAGCGCGATCTCTGCAAGCTGATCGTGGGGCGTCGCGATCATGACTGCGTCGGCACCGATGCCGATAGCTTCGCGCCAATCGGCGATAGCACGCGCCGAGGTCTGACGCGCAAGCTTTTCCCGGCGTCCGGCATCGGGGTCGCAGACCGCAACGATCTCGTGGGCGACAGCAGCCGCAGCCCGCTTGGAGCCGATCAGGCCACAGCCAATGATTGTCAACCGCATTCAGCGGTCCCCCCACGTCCTTCCGCGATCCTTCGGCACGATGCGGCGCAGCGTATAGATGTCGGAGTCCGCGATCTCCTGGCGATGCTCTTCGGAAAACGGCCAAGGGTCCCACTGCGCCGCAAGCAACCGTCCCGTCAGTCCGTCGCTTTCGGCGCTGGCCAGATAACCGCACAGTGCTGCGCCGAGTGCAAGCGGCGTGCCGCCTTCCTGCTTGAGCTTGACCATGCGCGCGTGGAACGCCGCGCTCACGCGCTCGGGCCCGGCTGCAATCAATTGATCGGTCAATCTCGTCATCAGCGCGCCCGGTGCAATCGCATTGACGTCGATATTCCATTCCCGCACCTCGAGCGCAAGCGTCTCCGTGAAGCGAACGATCGCCGCTTTGGACGCTGCGTAGGCGCTGATCCCCGGCAACGGACTGGTCGCGCCGCCACCGGACAGGATAACGATCTTGCCGTAGCGTTGCGGCTTGAAGATCGTCACCGCCTTCCGGGCGCAATAGACGGTTCCGGTGAGGTTTATCGAAATCGCCTGCACCCATTCGTCCCAATCGACGGCGTCGATCGAACCCATCGGGCCGTAAACGCCGGCGTTGTTCACTAGAATGTCCAGGCGGCCGAAACGAGTTTGTGCTTCATCGAACAAGTCGTCGACGTCGCGCTTGCTGGAAATGTCGGCGGGCTTGGCCCAAATGCGATCGGCGCCATGGGATGACGCGAGCCGCGTCCGCTGTTCCTCGAGATCGGCCGCGTTGCGGCTGCACAAGGCGACGTTGGCGCCTTCCGCCAAATAGTGCTCCGCGATGGCGGCGCCTAATCCCTGACTTGCGCCGGTGACGAGAGCTGTGCGGCCGGTGAGGCTCATGCGGGAGATCCGATCGAAACGACAGTCAAGCCCGGATTCTTCCGTAGCGGCGGAGAAAGGAACGCGCCGGGATCAAGGATCAGGCGCCCACGCATTGCGCTCGTGAAGTCGTCGGCGGCCAGCTCGCGGAATTGCGGCCACTCCGTCGCCACGACAACGGCGGCAGCACCCGTAATTGCACCCTTTGCGTCATCGGCAGCAATCACGCCGGAGCGAAATTCTTCAGGCAGCTTGCGCACGGCCGGGTCGTAGACTTTGACGGTAGCGCCGTCCGCCATAAGCGCGCGCAGAAGTCCGATCGACGGCGAGCGGCGAATGACGTCGGTGCCGGGCTTATAGCTCAAGCCCAGCACCGTGATGGTCTTGCCCGTCAACGGTCCCAACCGGCGGCGCAGCTGATTGATCGACCACTGCCCATGAGCTCGGTTGCTTTCAACGATACTGCCGATCAGCGGCGCCTGAAGCTTCTCATGCTCGGCGATGGTCGAGAGGAACTGAACGTCGCGCGCCAGCGTGCCGCCCGCAAAGGCGGGGCCCGCTTTCACATAGGCATTAGGCCCGATCCTGACATCGCTGCGCAGCGCCTTCTCGATGTCCGAGGCATTGGCGCCGACCTGTTCTGCAATGCTCGCCAACTCATTCGTGAAGGTGATGGAGAGCGCCAGAAAGGCGTTGAGCGCGTGCTTCACCATCTCGGCGGACTCGATGCTCATCCAGATCAGGTTCTGGGAGAATTTCGAGAGCAGCGGCACCAACTCGTCACGCGTATGCTCATGGCGAATTCCGATCACGATGCGGCCGGGATTGCGAAAGATTTCGAGCGCGCGACCTAGCCTCAGATTCTCCGGCGAACAGGCGAAATCCACCCGACGGCCGTTTGCCTGGGCCGCAAACGATGTCTCGAGCCGCGCCACCGTTCCTACCGGCAGTTGAGCCGACACCAGAACGACTGCACTATCCTTCAGGCGAGGGAATATCGCCTCGATCCGTCTGACAACCGCGTCGACGTCAGCGCGATCGTCCTCATCGACCGGCGTGTCGTGGCAAATCCAGACGATGTCCGCTGTTGCCAACGCTGCCGCGTCGGTCGTGAATGCCAGCCTGCCGGACGAGAGTCCCTGTTGGACCAATTCAGCAAGGCCGGGCTCATAAAGCGGCGGTTCGCCGGCGTTGAGTTTCGCGATGACCTTGGGGTCGTCGTCGACACCGATGGTCGGAAAGCCGGCGTCCGCCACGCAGGCGGCGGTGACGGTGCCGAGATGCCAGAGACCGAGAACGGCGACTTTCATGGCCGGTCCATCACCCAGCGGTTTTGCGAAAGCCATTCCACGGTGCGCACGATGCCCTCGCGAATGGTAAGCTCCGGCTGCCAGCCGAGCGCGCGGATGCGCCCTGTGTCAAGGAATATGAAAGGGTTATCGCCGACCCATCCCTGCGACCCGCCCGAATAGCTCAGTTGCGGCTTTAGCCCGAGATGGTCCGTGATCCACCCAATGGAATCGCTGACCTGGCAGTATTCGGCCGTGCCGAGATTGAACACGTTGACGGTGTTCTGCGCGTGCTTCAGCGCGTGCAGGATCGCATCGATGCAGTCGTGCACGTACAGATAGGATTTTCGCTGGGTGCCGTCGCCCAGCACCGCAAGCCGTGTCGGGTCGGCGAGCAGCTGCTTGTAGAAATCGAACACATGGCCGTGGGTGTAGCGTTCGCCCAGGATAGACACGAAACGAAAGATCCAGGCGCGGAATTTGTAACCCTCGCAATAGGCCATGATGAGGCCTTCGCCCGCGAGCTTTGAGGCGCCATAGAGCGAGGTCTGGACCGGAAATGGCGCTGTCTCGGGTGTCGGGAAGATTTCCGCCTCGCCGTAGATCGACCCAGTCGAGGAAAAGGCAATATTCTTGAGCCCGCTCGTACGCATCGCCTCGAGCACGCTGAAAGTGGCGATGGTGTTCTGCTCGAGGTCCTTGCGCGGGTGTTGCAGGCCGAAGCGCACATCGGCGTTAGCGGCGAGATGGAATACGAAATCGCACCCGGCCATGGCTGATGTCAGCGATGCCGTATCCAGGACATCACCTTCGACCAGCTTGAACTTTTTATTCTGCAACGCGTCGGCGATGAACTCGCGTCGTCCGGTCGAAAAATTATCGTACCCGACAACGGACACACCGGCCGCAAGCAGGCGATCGACGAGATTGCTCCCAATGAAGCCTGAGGCGCCCGTGACAAAGGCCCTGGTGAGACCTGAGCTATCCATCATTCGCGACCGATATGTCCGCAGAGTCAGACGATCTTGAAGCCGGCTGCACGCGCGTCATCGTGGAAGATTTTGACGGTTTCGCGCGAGTACTGGTGCAGGTCCTTCCCGAAAAGGGGAAGCTTGGCGATGAGGCGCATCCAATCCGGGCTGGTCGTATAGCCGCTGATCAGGCCGCGACTTCGAGCCGCGACGGTGGAGTCCAAATCGGCGCCGTGCTGGAACAGCTTAACGCGACGTGATGCCATCATACGTTATCCTGGGCGGGTCGACCGGGAAGCTCTTAGTGTCCCGAATCCGAGGTTCGCAGTATTTTGCGGCACCCACGTTTGCGAACTTCGGATTCGAAGGACATTAGAAATCTGTGATTCTAGGGTGGTTTGGTTCGGAAGTTCGCTTAACGGGGTCACGGCGAAAATGAAGCGAACTTCCGAACCACCACACCAGGCGTTTTGCCGCGCCGTCGGCCCAATTGCAATGTACCGAGCTGCCGATCCGGGGGCCATTGGTTAAGATTGATCCTCAGCTGGGACCCTTCCGGTCCACCATACCTTGACCTTTGGCCTCTCCCGCAGTACATACCGGCCACCTGCTGCCGGCCCGTTTTGACGGATTTCCGGCGCGGCTTTGAAATCCCCCGAACTACAGAGCCCGTTTTTTGGCTCATCCTTCGAGAGAGGGTTGGGCGGCTTCCTGCTGTTCGGACTCCCTTAAATCAACACATATCGTCTGATGACAAATCTTGTCTGATGACGGCGCGGACCCAAGGATGGCTTTCAGCCCGTTCAAATTCTTACAGGAAGTGCGCTCGGAGACCGCCAAGGTCACCTGGCCGACCCGTCGCGAGACCACGATCACGACGGCAATGGTGTTTGTGATGGTTGCGTTGGCGTCGGTTTTCTTCTTCGCCGCGGATCAGGTCATCCGCATATTGGTCACTACCCTACTGGGCATCCATTGATGGTTACCGCCGCAACGCAGCTGTTGGACAAGCGCTGGTATATCGTTCACGCCTACTCGAATTTCGAGAAGAAAGTCGCGGAATCGATCCGCGAGCAGGCCAAGCAGCGCGGAC
>Ga0209060_10001940_pt1 | contig 20576 bp, 14 predicted proteins | sample Coa_R1_8_FD_187155 | JGI IMG/M metagenome (GOLD analysis project Ga0209060, IMG submission 187155) | Surface soil microbial communities from Centralia Pennsylvania, which are recovering from an underground coalmine fire - Coalmine... | ecosystem: Environmental > Terrestrial > Soil >...
GATCCCATCGCGCTGCTGACATCCGGCGCAAGAAGGCGCAGCCGTACCATCAACTTCCACAACCCGCGGCAACGCAGATGCGCGGCACAGACCGATCATCTGTGCACGCTCACCAACTAATGACCACGCTCTGAATGTACATGGAGTTCATTTTCAAGATGGAAAAATCGACTTCGGCGCGCAAGCAGAAGACCGACACGCCGACAGCAATCTGGCTCGTGGTGTTGCGCGGGTTTCATCGACCGCCGCACGCAAGGAAAAATCCGCAGCGTACGGAGGACCGACACACCGCCCGCACCGGTTGCCGCAACTGAACGGCTGTCACCCTCGGCCCGAGAACGGTTACACGATAGATTTGCTCTCGGGTGAGGAGATCGTGGATCATCAAAGGCGAGCCGCTAATAGGCGAGAAAAATGGGCGAAAGTAGCCTATTGCGCCGTTGGGGTCGAAGTCTTAACACCTTGCCATGATTGGACGTAAGTAATGATCAGGATTGGACTCGTGGGCGTTGGATTTATGGGCATGATCCACTTTCTCGCCGCCCGCAAGCTCAAGGGGGCGCGGGTTACGGCCATTTGTAGCCGCGACCCCAAAAAGCTCGCCGGCGACTGGCGTGGCATCCGTGGCAACTTCGGCCCGCCTGGCCAGAAGATGGACCTGTCCGGAATCAAGAAATACGATCATCTCGACGCACTGCTGGACGATCCCGAGATCGATCTGGTCGATGTTTGCAATCCGACTCACCTGCATGCCCCGACCGCGGTGGCGGCCCTCCACTGCGGCAAACATGTTCTGGTCGAAAAGGCCATCGCTCTGGATCCAAAGCAAGCCGATGGCATGCTCAAGGCCGCTGGCCAATGTCGTAAGCTCTTGATGGTGGCCCACGTCTTGCCGTTTTTCCCCGAATTTGCCTACGCCGCTGCTACGATTCAGAGCGGCAAATATGGCCGACTGCTCGGGGCTCACTTCAAGCGCGTCATCTCCCGGCCGGACTGGTCTGCCGAAATCGCCGATCCCGCCAAGACCGGCGGTCCGGCGGTCGATCTGCATATCCACGACACCCATTTCATCGGGCTGGTTTGCGGTGTCCCCGAGAAAGTGTTTTCCTCCGGGCTGCAAGAAAACGGTTCGGTGCAATACCTCACGACCCAGTATTTGTATGGCACCGACGGCCCGGCCGTTTCTTGCTCCAGCGGTGCGTTGGCGATGAAAGGAAGGCCGTTTGTGCATGGCTTCGAAATCTACCTCGAACGGGCTACCCTGATCTACGAATCTGGGGCGACGCCTCTCACGCTGCTAACGGCTGATGGGAGAACGAAGCAGCCTTCCCTCAAAGGAGGAAGCGAAGCAACCACCGCATTTACCGCGGAACTCCAGACGGCGGTGGACGGAATCCGTGCAGGCCGTGAGCCCGGGTTGTTGAGTGCCAAGCTGGCCCGCGATGCGTTGGTCTTGTGCTTCAAGGAATGTCAGTCCGTGCAGACCGGGAAAGCGGTCCGCGTGGACTGAGGCGGGTTGCGAAGAGCCCTGGGGGACGAGTAAAATACGCCCACTTGATCTGAGTGGAAACATCCAGGAGCGTTTCATCATGATTGGGCAACCTTCTCCGCCGGATGTGCTGGTAACGACGAAACCCAAGCAAAGCGAACAGACTTCGACCCGGCGCATCCCGCCTTACAACGTGATCCTCGAAAACGACGACTATCACAGCCTGGAGTTTGTGGTCAATGTGCTCCGCAAGGTTCTAGGCTGTCCTTTGGAACGGGCGGCGCAGCTCGCCCTCCAGGCCCATACCACCGGGCGATCGATCATCTGGACCGGCTCGAAAGAGGTGGCTGAGCTGAAAGTCGATCAGGTGCGCAGCTTTCACGAGATCCGCGATTCCGATGGGGCCAAGCTCGGTCCCCTGGCCTGCACCCTGGAGCCGGCGCCCGGCCCTTGAACGGAGCCGCGGCGACAGCGTGTCCCAGACCTTCGCCCCCCGGAGTTGGAACCATGTCCATCGAACCCCTGGCCATCGGCGTTTGTAGCTGGTCGCTCCAGGTCAAGAGCGTGGCCGAGCTAAAGCCGATGCTCGGACGCCTAGGCATCGACGTCGTGCAGATTGCTTGCGGAGATCCACACCATGCGGCGTGGGAAGAAGGGGACCGACTCCCGGAGGCTGCCCGAATGACTGGTTTTCGGATGACGGGAGCGATGCTCGGCTTTCCCGGCGAAGATTACACCACGCCCCAAACCATTCAGAAGACCGGGGGCTTCGGCGACCCGGCCACACGGTCCCAGCGCCTGGAACGCTTCCGATGGGGCCTGGAGCGGACGAAAGCCCTCGGCCTGAACGATCTGATGCTACACGCCGGCTTTCTTCCGGAACCCGGCGATCCCGACCGCAAACCATTCCTCGATACGCTGGCCAAGGTTAGTGACCTGGCCAAGGCCGCCGGCATAACGGTAGCTTTTGAGACGGGTCAGGAAACCGCGGATTTATTGCGCCGGACGCTGAATGAGTTGAAATGTCCCAACTTGAAAGTAAACTTTGATCCAGCCAACATGCTCCTCTACGACAAAGGGGATCCCCTGCGGGCGGTTGAGATCCTGGGTCCCGATATCCGCAGTGTCCATGTGAAGGATGCGAACCGGCCGACGACCCCCGGCCAATGGGGCGCCGAAGTGCCGCTGGGGGAGGGTCAGGTAAACATCCGCTCCTTTGTGCAAACGCTGAAGAAGGCCGGCTACCGCGGTCCTCTGTGCATCGAGCGGGAGGTCGGCGATCAGGAGCAGCGTCTCGCGGATATCGCTCACGGGATTCGCTACTTGCAACAGTGTCTGACGGAATGATGGATTCGGTGAAGGGCACGAAGAGGATGACCTGCCGGCTGCGTTGTTGAGAACCGCATGGCTCGCTATTTTAAGTTTCATTCGCTCGATGAGCTGGAGGCTGAGAGCCGGCATCTAGGCCTCGACCTGCGATTCAGCACCGACTTCCAACCGCTTTTCCGTCCGGTAATGATCGGGCCCTTCCGCGCAGGGAACGCAGTGTGCATTCAGCCGATGGAAGGCTGTGATGGGACCCTGGATGGCCGGCCAGATTCTTTGACCTTTCGGCGCTACCAACGCTTTGGCGCCGGCGGTGCCAAGCTCATTTGGGGCGAGGCGACGGCTGTCCTGGAAGAGGCGCGGGCGAACGCACGGCAGCTCTTCCTGAGCGAGCGGACAGCGCCGGAGCTCGAACGTCTGTTGCAGGAGTGCCGGCAAGCTCATCGGACAGCACTCGGTTCCGATGATGATTTGGTTGTCGGCCTGCAATTAACTCACTCCGGGCGATACAGCTATCGCCGGCCGCTTCCGGCTTTTCACGATCCGATCCTTGATCCGCGCACGGTGGTGGAAAAGGCCACCGGCCGGACCATGGACGCTACGTATCCGGTGGTAGACGATGACTACCTGAAGCGGCTGGTCGACCACTATGTCTCGGCTGCCCGGCTGGCCCATCGTTGCGGCTTTCAGTTTGTCGACATCAAGCAATGCCACCGCTATCTGCTCAGCGAGCTGTTGGCTGCCAAGACCCGCCCCGGGCCATTTGGCGGGAGCCTGGAAAACCGTACCCGCCTGGCGCGGGACATCTTCGGAGCCATCCGGGCGGAAGTTCCCGGCCTCGTCCTTGCCACGCGGCTGAATGTCTACGACGGCATTCCTTATTGCAAGCGGATCGACACGAACGACGGGGAGCCCTGTCCGTGGAGACCGCCGGTCCAGAGCGCCTGGGGCACGCGGGAGGACGATCCCTTCACGCCGGATCTGACCGAGCCGATCCGGTGGATTGGCGAAATGGCGCGGCTGGGCGTCGCCGTGGTAAATGTCAGCATGGGCAATCCGTATGCGACCCCCCATGTGATTCGCCCCTTCGAGTATCCACCGCCTGACGGTTACGAGACGCCGGAGCATCCCCTTATCGGCGTCGACCGGCATTTCCGCCTGACGGCGGAGTTACAACAGAGATTCCCGGACTTGCCTCTGGTCGGCAGCGGCTACAGTTATTTGCAGGAATTCCTGGGCCACGCCGGCGCGGCCAACCTGCGCGACCGCCGTGCGACCTTGGTGGGCGTCGGCCGGGCTGCCCTTCCACAACCCGACTTCGTCCGTCGGCTATTGGCCGAAGGCCGACTCGATCGGAAACGGATTTGTCGAACATTTAGCTATTGCACGGCTCTGATGCGGGCCAAGCACAACGAGCTGGGACAGTTCGCGACCGGCTGTCCGCCATTTGATAAAGAAGTCTACGGACCGATCTGGGAGGAGGCAAAGAAGCCCTGAATCCGGGTGCTTCACTTGTTCGTGGCCGCAAAGCGCTCGCGCACCAGGGCGACGGCACTTTGCAGCCCTTCATCGTAGCGTTTCTCGTGGAAGGATTTCAGAAGCAGCGCGCGGAGCTTCTCGAATGATTCCTTGTCGAACGCCTTTCGGCCTTGCGGGGTGAGGATGATTTCCACAAACGCAGGCTCTTTGCAGACTAAAATGTACACGCCGCGGACGATGGCCACCTCGGCCCGTTCGGTCGCCCAGTTCCGAAAGAACCGAGCCCGCTCCTCCCGGGACAGGGCCTTTACCCGCTCTGCCTGATCACCCGGGATGGTCATGACCGTCTCGATGAGCAGATCTCGATCGTACTCCTTGGCAATCTCCCGAATCTCCTTGTTGGCTTTGCGAATGGCGTCGGCGCTGAAGAATTTGCCGCCATCCTTGATCTCGGGAGCAACCGCGAGCACGGTGTTGGAGACGGTGAGGGCGATCAGGAGGGCGCCGCTCAGAACCAGGCGACGATGGCGGCCCAGCATGGGTTTATTCTCCAGGGACCAGGCTTGATGAGGACCACTTGCCGTGGGCTGTCTGTGATCATTATCATCGCGGCAGGACGTTTGGCAAAGGGTGGCTGGGTTTTCGTCTTGCCACATTGCCGCGGCAGACCTCGTCCGTGCACTTCCCCTGAACCCGCCGTTTTGCTTCGCTCGTGAGGATTCCGAGCTCACAAGGAAAGCCCCAGCATCCGCCATCCCAACCATCTTTTCCGGGATGTTGGACGCGGGATGTTATCGGATCTCGGTTCGCCTTGACCCGGACTGGAGGCTTGGGTAGAAACCACCGCTCCACTTCGGGGACAGGAATGGGATCTGGCATGCCCAGGGCCGAAGCAGAGCCGCGTCTGCGGGACCGGGCGCCCTCATGTCGGCAAACTGGAACGAGGAGAACCGAACCGTGAAGAAAACGGCGACTAGCCTGGCGGCACTGGCGACACTGGGATGGATTGCCTACCTGGGGACTCAGCTCCAGGCCCAGTATCAACCTCCCCGTACCGGCCAAGTGCAACAGGCCGTGGCGACAGCACCGGCAGCACCGCTGCGGACGCGCATCGCCGTCGTTAACCTGCAGCAGGTCATCAAGCAGTATCGCAAGTGGAGCGACTTCGAGACCAGCTACAAGAACCTGTACAACCAGTACAATGCCGAATTCGAACGCCAAAAAGCCAAGGGTTTGGACCTCAAGAGCCAGCTGGATAAGGCGGTAGATGACGCTACCAGAGAGAAGCTCCAGCAATCGATCAAGGATCTCGAACGGCAGGTCCAGGATCTCGGTGAAATGGCCAAGAAGCAGCTTGGCAAAATGCGCGATGATCAGGCACAGCAAATCTACCAGGAAGTCGAACAGGCGGTTCAGGCCTATGCCCGCGCCAACGACATCGAGATGGTCCTGCATTTCAACGATGCCGTCGCCCCGGCCGACTATTACCATCCGATGAACGTCCAACGGAAGCTCCAGACCGGGGCGTGCATGCCCATGTACGTCGCTCCGGGAATGAATATTACCGACACGATTTCCGCCATGCTCAACCAGCGCCTGGGGTCCACGCCGCCGAATCCGCAAGGCGCGCCCCGTCAGTGAATCGTATGCCGGAACCAGTAGCCTGGTTCGTAGGAGCGCAGACCGGCGCTCCTACGAACCGAGAACAACAACCGAGGAAGCCGTCGACGTGAGAAGGCACAGCTATCGTTACCAGCGAACCATCGCCCAACCGGCAGAACTGGTCGGGATCGGATTCTTGACCGGTGCCTTGGTCCGGCTTCGCTTTCGCCCGGCCGCGCCGTCGACCGGCGTTGTCTTTGTGCGCACCGATCTCGGCGCGCTGCACGAGATTCCGGCACGGATTCAGCAAGTGACGGCCACGCAACGGCGAACGACGCTGGGGCAGGGGCCGGCTCAGGTGGCCCTGGTCGAACATGTCCTCGCTGCCCTCGCCGGCCTGCGCATCGACAACTGTTTCGTGGAGGTCAACGCACCGGAGCCGCCCGGTTTCGATGGCTCGGCGCGACGCTTCGTGGACGCATTGCGGCAAGCCGGCACGGTGCTTCAGCCGGCTCGGCGCACGACCTGGTGTGTGGACAGTCCGATCAGCGTCACCCACAGCGGAGCGACGCTCACCTTGCATCCCACCCCTTGCGACGAGCTCATGGTCACCTATCTGCTCGACTACGGCATGGATTCGCCCATCGGCCGCCAGGTCCATACTGGACGTATCACTCCGGAGAGCTTTGCCAACGAGTTGGCCGACTGCCGAACGTTCATCCTGGAATCGGAAGTCGACCAATTGCGGCAACAGGGGCTGGGAGCAAGGACGACTACGGCCGACCTCCTGGTCTTCGGATCGCGGGGCCCCGTGGACAACTCCGTGCGCTATGCCAACGAACCGGCCCGGCACAAAGTCCTCGACCTGGTCGGCGACCTCGCCTTGTTCAACCACGATCTCCGTGGCCATGTGGTAGCCTATCGGTCGGGGCATCAGCTCAACATCGAGCTGGTGCGTGCCCTGACCCGACAGCTAGGGGATGCGGCGTGTTCTTGCACAAAATCAAGGATGGCTGCCTAACTCTTCGGAACTGAGCATGCCACGTCTCCGCATGGCCGTGATCGGCGTTGGGCACCTGGGTAAGGAGCATGCTCGCATCCTTGCCGGGCTTCCCGAAGTCGAGTTGGTTGGCGTCGCCGACGTCACTTTCGAGCAGGCTCAAGCCGTCGCCGGGCGCCTCGGTTGCCGAGCCTTTGGCCATCACCAACCGCTGCTGGATCTTTGCGACGCTGCCGTCCTCGCAGTACCTACCACCCAGCACTACGCCGTTGCCAGGGAATTTCTCGTCCGCGGCATTCCCCTACTAGTTGAAAAACCGCTGGCCTCCAGCCTGGACCAAGCCGAACAACTTGTCGAGATTGCGCAGCGCCAGCGCGTCATCCTCCAGGTCGGGCACATCGAGCGATTCAATCCTGCGGTCGAGGAGTTGCAACGCTATCGGTTCCAACCCAAGTTTGTGGAGTGTGAACGGCTGGGCCCCTTCACCGGCCGGTCCACCGACACGGGTGTCGTACTCGATTTAATGATTCACGATCTGGATCTTTTGCTCTGCCTGGTGCAGGCGCCGCTCCGCTCGGTAGAGGCGCTGGGGGTGGCTCTCTTCGGCGGTCATGAAGACATCGCCAATGCCCGGTTGCATTTTGCGAATGGGTGCGTGGCCAACATCACGGCCAGCCGGGCCAGTCCCAGCGCGCGCCGCACAATGCGAATCTGGTCGCCGGAAGGCTATGCCAGCGTCGATTTCGCCAAACGCCAGTTGACATTGATCCAGCCATCGGAAGCACTCCGCCAGCTGAGCCGAGATCCGAGCAAGCTCAACCCTGTCTCGCGGGCATTGCTCAAGGACGACCTTTTTGGCCGGTATTTGCAGGTGCGTGAGCGCGATTGCAACGGCGGCAGCGATCAATTGACTGCCGAGCTGAAACATTTCCTACAGTGCATCCAGAACGGCACCCGGCCGCGTGTGAATGGCGAAGATGCCTGGAAGGCCATGGCGCTGGCTACCCAAATCATCGAGAGCATCCGCAGCCACCGGTGGGAAGGCCATGCCGCCGGAGCCACGGGCGCTTCGCAGCTGCCGGCTCCCCAAGGCACATTCTTTCCGCCGGCAGCTGGCAATCGGGCCGCATAACTCCGGATGCCCCCTGGCCGCCATCTCTTCCGTTCATTGCGAGACAAGGCAGTCTCGAGCCCGCCCCGGCCATGGGTGGGCTTCCGCAGACCGCTCTAGCGGCACAAGAATTGCGGAGCTTTCCTACGGTACTTGTGGATCTTCTGCCTTGAGGCGTTTGTGCGAGGGGAGTGTTCTATGTTTGGTACGCGCTGGCGGATATTCCGCCTTCTGGGTATTCCCATCTCGTTGGATGCAAGTTGGTTAATTATTCTTGCCCTGCTGACGTTGAGTCTGGCGCAGATGTTTCCTGCACTCATGGAAAGGTTTTATCCCGGGGTCACCCCCAACGTTGCGCCTTACAACTATTGGATCATGGGGCTGATCGCGGCGGTGGCATTTTTTATCTGCGTGTTGCTGCATGAGCTGGGACATGCAGTCGTCGCTCGGTCGGTCGGTATGCCGATACGGGGGATCACGCTGTTCCTCTTCGGAGGTGTCGCCGAGCTGGGAGAAGAACCGATCTCGGCAGGCAGAGAATTTGTCATGGCGATCGCCGGGCCGGCAGTCAGCGTGGTCCTGGCGATCGGGTTGGGAGTGCTGGCCTCGGTCGGTTACAACACCGGTTGGCCGCCGGAGGTCGTGATCGTGCTGGGCTACCTGGCTGCGGTCAACGGGCTGGTGCTCCTGTTCAACTTGATACCAGCTTTCCCACTCGATGGCGGCCGGGTGCTCCGCTCCATCATCTGGGCCGTCACCGGCAGGCTGCGCCGGGCAACATATTGGGCATCTCTGCTCGGCCAGGTATTTGCCTGGCTCTTGATTGCATGGGGAGTGGTGCATCTCTTCTCCGAACAATGGCTGCCCGGGATCTGGCTCGGCTTGATTGGTCTCTTCCTCAACCATGCGGCACGGAGCGCGTATCAACAGGTTCTCGTACGGGAAGCGCTTCAGGGCGAGCCCGTGCGCCATTTCATGAATCCACAGCCGATCGTTGTGCCCCCGTCTCTCGATCTGCTCCACTGGGTGGAGGATTATGTCTATCGCCACCACCGCAAAGCCTTCCCCGTGGTGGACGATGGCCGGCTGGAGGGGGTCATCACGACGCAGGCTCTGACCGCGATTCCGCGCACCCAGTGGCCGCAGCGCACCGTCGGCGAGGTGATGCGGCACGATCTGCGGGCGTTCACGATCTCCCCCAATGCGGACGCTCTACAGGCGCTGTCCAAGATGCAGCGCACAGGGTCCAGTCGTCTACTGATTACCGAGGATCATCACTTGCTCGGAATCGTCAGTTTGAAGGATCTGCTCCGGTTTCTGAGTCTAAAGCTGGAGCTGGAAGCGAACGGACACGATGGCCGGGATCCCGTCCATTCACCAGAGGAGGCGGAGGAAAACGTCCCGCAGCAGTGAGCGAACCGCAATCGGCTGCCGGCCTATTGCCGTTCGCGATCCCGTGCGCAGAATACCCCCATCGCCACGCTGCTCACCGGGGAACCTGCGATGCCGTCTCTGCTCTCGGAACCGTTTGCCGCGCTAGATACGCCTCAGCTCTTGATTGATCTCGATATTGTGGATTCCAACTTGAGCCGGATGATGACTGCCCTTCGGGATCGCCCGGTTGGCGTCCGCGTTCATTTCAAGTCGCTCAAGTGTGCTGGACTGGCCCGCCACCTTGCGGAGATGGGCGTCCAGAGTTTTCTCTGCGCCAAATTAAGCGAAGCCGAAGTGCTGGCCGGGGCCGGCTTCCACGACCTCTTCATTGCCAACCAGGTCATTGGACCAGCCAAGTTGCGGCGCTTGACCGAGCTGGCTCGGCGTGCTCAGGTGAGCGTTTGCGTGGATGACGCCGGCAACGTGGAGGAACTTTCCCGGGCCGCGGTTTCCGCGAACGTGCAGATCGGCGTTCTCGTCGAGGTCGATATCGGCATGGGTCGCTGCGGCGTCGAGCCTGGCGAACCGGCTCGTGCCCTGGCTCGCCAGATTCAACATCGTCCGGGTTTGCGTTTCGTCGGCTTGCAAGGGTACGACGGACATCTGCAATTGGTCTCGAATCCCGCAGAACGGCGGGCCAAGTGCCTAGAAGGACTCGAGCAACTCCTGGCGACCCGCCGGCTGATCGAGGAAGCCGGCATTCCGGTGGCCATCGTAACCGGCGGGGGCACTGGCACATGGGAGTTCGTCGGTTCCCATGAAGGCATGACCGAGATTCAGCCGGGCTCTTTCGTGCTCATGGACAGTGCGTACCATGCCGTGCGCCCGGAGTTCGGCTGCGCGCTGTCGATCCTGGCAACTGTCATTAGCCGCCGGCCGCAGTGGTATGTCCTCGATGCCGGAAGCAAGGCCATTTCGCGGGACTTCGGAACGCCCGTGATCAAGAATCGATCCCAGGATCGTGTGGTCAAGCTTTCTGAAGAGCACACCAAGGTTGAGACCGACGACCCGGCCATCCGGGTTGGCGACCGCCTGGAAGTCATTCCCACGCATTGCTGTGCAACGATGAACCTGCACCGCAACTGCGTGGCCGTGCGTCAGGGCCGGATCGAGGCGCATTGGCCGATCGAGGCCAGCGGACGGTACGATTAGCCAATGATTAGTGCTAGCGGACAGGCCTTGTCGTAACTCCGGGATACCAGCCTGACGCGCAAGCGGAGGGACAGCATCCCGCTTTCATTCGCTTGCGCCTGAGGCTGGTGTCCCCGGGCGCTCGAGCAAACAAGCCTGAAGTGCGGGCGAAGGTCCTCCGCTCGCGCTTCAGGCTTGTACGCTCCACCATCGCAGGTGGTAATGGAATGCGGTATTAGCCCAGCAACAGACTTGCTTCCCAGCCGACGCGCTCGGCAGAGGCACGGAGCTTTTCCAGAGCCCGGTTTTGAATTTGCCGGACGCGCTCTTTGCTAATCCGCAGCAGATGGCCAATCTGGCGGAGGCTGTGGGTTCCATTCCCCGTCAATCCGAAGCGGAGATCAAGTACCTTCCGCTCACGGGGACGCAGGTTTTCCATTAGAAAACCGAGAGCTTCCTGGCGCTCCGAATTCTGGCGAAGCGTTTGGCTCTCATTGTCAGGCATGGCTTCGGTGAGCTTGAAATCGCTGTCGTCGTCCAAGACGGCGTTCAAGGAGACCGGAGCCCGGGTGGCGGTTTGCAGGTGCGTCAGGTGTTCCAAGCTGCTCCCCGTACGGGAGGCTAGCTCCTGCGGGCTGGGCAGGTGCTTGCCGCCGTGGGCCAGCGCTTCCGATTCCTGCTGCAAAAGGCCGAGTTCCTGCAAATGGTGAGGAGATAGGCTAACCAGGTGACTTTGGCGAGCGACGGCAATCTGGAGAGTTTGGCGAATCCACCAGGTGGCATAAGTGGCCAAGCGGGTTCCGTGGCTGACATCGAACCGGTCGATGGCTTGCATCAACCCGCACACAGCCTCTTGGAGCAGATCCGCATAGCTCAACGCATGATGGCGAAAGCGTTTGGCCACGTGAGCCGCCAACCGAATATTGGCGGAGGCAAGACGATGTTTGTAGTGCACGTAACGGTCATGGAGACGACGGATTGCTGGCTCCGTGCGCGTCTCAGCATCGCAATAATCGCGGATAAACTGGGCCATGGGCCACGGCTCTTGGGGTGGACGATGCGAGCGCAGGCGCGGAAAGTGGCGGATCAAGGCCCGCACCAACTCGCTTTTGCATTCCCAAAAGCTCGTCAGCAGTTCGCGCTCCTCCTCGGGGGTGAGAAGATCCGAAGAAAAGATCGTGGTCGTTGCGATGGCAACAGCGTTCCCAGGCGCCACTCGGCGCTTCCGGCGTTGAGCCTTCATAGCCGTCCTTCCCAAAGACGTCAAAGAAAATTGGTAGGTCACGACCCGCTTCGCAAGGCGAGTCACGGCTGCCGGTCAGTGCCCCAAGGCCGGCAATGAACCGGGGCGAGCAGAAGGGGGAGACCGGGACGCCTGCATTGTCCTTACCAGTAGTCCTACGCCTTCTGCACCAGAACGGTTCTTACGTTCTCCGGAGTCCGTGTGAGCAACCTCATTCTGACGACAAAAAAATGAAGACCCCACCCACGCCCAGGTCTTCGTGGGTAAGCTTCTTCTGTTCACCCATTGCTTCGCCTAATTGTAAAGTCGCTCCTACGGGATATCAAGAGTTATTCTCCGAAATACCGAATTATTTCCGCGCGCCCGAGCTCATCCCAGGCGTCGCCAAATCCACCGCGCCCGCTGGCGTCCGAGCCCGCCCGCTCCGCTTTTGGCAAATTTTTCCCCGTTATTTGGCTTCCTTCCAATTGTAAGCTATAAGAAGAACAGATGGTCTTTTCACTTTTTTGGGTACTGTCCATCCCAAAGGCGGACCGGAGGCGCTAGGGCATTTCATGAGCAGCACCGAATGCAAATGCTCTCTCTTGGTCGTCGATGATGAGCCCTACATCCTCGCCACGCTGTCCGGCTTCCTCCGGAAGGAGTTCGAAGTTCTGACGGCGGATTCGGGGGAGGCGGCTCAACGCATCTTTGCCCAGCGGCCCATCGATCTCATCCTGGCCGATCAGAAAATGCCGCGCATGAGCGGCGTGGAACTCCTGGAGTGGGTCCGCGAACAATTCCCCAAGACCGTCCGCCTGCTGATGACCGGCTATGCCGACCTCGACGATGCCGTGGAAGCCATCAACCGCGGCAAGGTCTACCGCTACCTATTCAAGCCGTGGCGTGCGGATGAGCTTGTGCAAATCTTGCGCGAAGCCGCCCGTACGTTTCAGCTTGAACGCCAAAACGAACGGCTACTGGAAGAGTTACGTCAACTCAACCTGGACCTCGAGAAGCGGGTCCAGGAGCGGACGGCTGAGCTGGAAGAGGCCAACCGTGAGCTCCAGCAGAAGAATTTGATGCTGGAAAAACTGGCATTAACCGATCCGCTTACCAGCCTTCCCAATCGTCGGGCCGTCGACCGGCTGGCGGAGGCCGAAATCCGTCGGCGGGCGCGCTATCCCAGTCCGCTGGTTCTGGGGTTTGTCGATGCCGACAATTTCAAGGACATCAATACCCGCTATCTTTTTCCGGGTGGCGACCAAGTTCTCATCGACCTGGGAAAGGTGCTCGGTGCCTGCGTGCGGACCGTCGACACGCTAGGCCGGATCGGCGGCGAGGAGTTTCTGGTCATTGCCCCGGAAACCGACATCGAAGGCGCCTCGGCCCTGGGAGAGCGCATCCGCAGTGCTGTGGAGGAGTTTCCTTTTTCCTACAAGGATGAGCCAATTCGCGTCACCGTGAGTGTCGGTATGGCCGTCGCCGGTATGGACTGCGCGGCCGACTATGATCAACTCAAACACGTCGCCGCCGAGGCACTCGCCAAGGCCAAAGCCCTGGGCCGAAATCGGTGCATCGTGCAACGCTTACCGGAAGCCCACGCTGAATCGTTGGGTTCTCCCCGCTTCGAGGACGCGTCGCTGACTCAGACCGCGAGTCGGTGAAGCGGCTCAGACAAACGTCTAAGCAAGACCGCAAAAACAATTTGACAACCAAAGACGCTGTCGTCATGGTATTTTCGGGGATTTCTCGAATCTGGGCCACCGAGTGTCAAAATAATTCTGCGGTCCTGCTTAGTTGAATGTAACCGAGAACCCTTCTCCCGGCACATAAATGAGCTTCCACTGATGCCGGCCGGTGGCTTCGAGCCAATCGATCAGATCCTCCGCTTCAATCTTGGTCAAACGGGAGACGCATGCCGAGCGGGGGCTTTGGCTGGCGTCCCGACTTCTGCGGTCCGCGGTCAGCCTTGTCAAGAAATGAGGAGCCCGAGCCTGCCGCCAAACAAAAAAGGCCATTGCGTTCACACGCGCATCGCCCACGGGTGTACATTCCCTTCCTTGGGCCCACGGCGAAATGGAAAAAAGTGGTGATTCAGCCTTGGTGCGAGTGCGAGTCCGACACCAACCATAATTCATAGCACATAAATGCCGGCAGAGCCAGAGAAGTTCGGATCGTTTAAGGCCGCGGCTGCCCCGCCGACGGTGTAATCGCTTGCACGGGCAGAACGGTCTGCACGGGAACCGCCGACCGTACCGGTTCGTTCCTTTTGTAGTTCTGGGCCACGCTCGTTGTTGCTTTCTTCAACGGTTCGGAGTCGCCGAGGGTCATTGGTGCGCTGGCGGCAAAGAGGGGACCGCCCTTTTGCGGCGTATAGCGCACTTTCAAATGCACGCGGTTAATCTCGGGTCGGTACGTGCCCCAGGGGAGGAACACCGTATAGCCCCAGCCGATCGGATCGCGGCGCTGGAGCCGTTTGAGCGTCACGTGGTCAAATTGCCATTCTTCCAGCGGGGGTGTTCCCTTCGGAGCAGGACCGGCCGTGTCGTCATACAGGGTCACGCACAGCGTGCCATCGCCAAGTAGCGGGCAGCCCACATCCGCGCCGAACAGATAGATTCGGCCGACGAGGCCCGGCGTCTCATCGCCGTCGTGCACCGGATCCGGAGTCTTGACGACCGCCGGGTTCCATGCGGCCACGACTTGGCACGGTACGTTGTCCGCTGACTCAGCGCCCGGGTTGACGAACGAACCCACGCTCACACAGCCGGCCAAACAAAAGGCAAAAGGCAATAGGCCGAAGGCAAAGGGTTTTGACGACTGCGACTTGTTCCTTTTTCCTTGTTCCTTTTTCCTGGTTCCAGGAAGTTCCATCCTTGGATCTCCTTGGGCGATTCACCGGATGGGTTTACGGTTTCGATAGACCGGCACCTTGATAAGCCGGCGGAGCCTGGATCGAGGATTGCACCCCAAGGCTCGATTGCACGGGACTCTGCAATCCCGGAGCGGTGCGCGGCGGCAGCGCTTCTTGCACGGTGGACGGCGGTAGCCCCGGGTCAGCAGGCAGCGCCGGCGGGCAGGAAGGGGCGGACCAGTGTCCCGGGTCGGGCACTCCGCCCGGCGGGAGAGGAAGACGGGCACCCGGAGGTGGCGGGAAGATCGGAGCCATTCCGGACGTCCCGTGAGTGCTGATGATGTCCCCCAGGCACCATTCCATCCGCTGCGACTCCTCATGGAGGATGCGATCGGCATCCACCCGAGAGCGGATGATGTGCGGTGTCAAAATCACGAGCAGCTCGCGCCGGTCCTTGGACTGCGTTCGGAAACGGAAGGCCGCTCCGACATAGGGAAGGTCGCCGAGCCAGGGGATCTTGTTTTCGGTCTTTGAGTCCTGCTTACTGATCAACCCGCCAAGGGCGATCGTTTCGCCGTCCTGAACGGAGACGGTCGTCTCGAAGTGTTCGATGTTGAACTGGGGGTAAGACTGGCCGGCCACGACAATGGAATTTCCTACCGACGAAACTTCCGGCACGACCCGCATCAACACGCTCCCGTCGGGACTGATCCGAGGCGTTACGGCCAAATTCACACCGGTGTTGATGTAGTTTACCGCGTTACTGAGGATGCCGGTCCCGGTGATCGACTGGGTACTGATGGTGGGAACCTGTAACCCAATGTTCACATAGGCGACCTGGTTATCCAGGGTTGTGATCTGCGGCCGGCTCAGGATATCGATGCGGCCCTGAGTTTTGAGGGCGCGGATCAGAAGGTTGAACGTATCGCTCGCCGCGGAGAAGACGAAGCCACCGACGCCGCTGGTCGGCGATACTCGGCCGGTACCCAGGCTGTTCAGGCCCTGAAAACCGACAATGCCAGGGTCGGCGGCGAAACTGTTGGGCAACGGCTGCAACGGGTTATTGAAATTGAACCCGCTCGCGCCCATCGGAATGGTCGTGTTGATGGACGTACCACCGACGCTGCGGCGGAATAGTACGGGCGCCTGAAGTCCAAACTCGACGCCAAATTCATCAGTGCCGGTCAGGTGCACCTCGGCGATGAGCACCTGAACGACCACCTGGGGCGGCTCGGCATCGAGCTCGTGAATGAGCCGCATGACCTCGTCGAAATAACGGGGCGTGGCGCTGATGAGGAGCTTGTTGGTGATCGGCTCCGGGATTACCACGACATCGCGCTGGACTTCCAGGAACGGGCTCAGCTGACTTCCCTGCGTCAGCACCTGCAAGGACTTGGCCAGGAACGTGGAGAGCGCGGCCCCCACATCATTGGCCGAGCCATTCCGTAAGTGGTAAACCTCGTTGATGCGAGATTGGACAGGCGTACCTTCCAATCGGTCGATCATCGCCTCGACCAGGATCAAGTCGTTCGGACTGCCAGCCACGATGAGGCTGTTGGTGCGATCTTCCACGCTGAAGCGGAGCTGGATCAGCGGTGCGCCCTCACTCACCAAGAGCGGGACGGCTCCGCCGGGGCCGCCGCCTTGACCGGATGGACTCGGGAAGGCGCCCAGGGGCCCGCCACCGCTCGGTCCACCGCCGGTGAATGGACTTCCCGTCGCGCCGCCCGTAGTCGAAGTCGTTGGCGGCAATGGCGCGACCGATTGGGGAGGAGGAGGCGTGCCTCCGAAAAAGAGCTGGTACAACAGGTTAGCCATGGTGCGGGCGTCCGCCGTGTGGAGCGTGAAGATCTTGATGGAAGCACGGTATTCCGGAATGACATCAAGATCCTTGATGAGCGCCAGGATCAACTCCATCGTTTTGGACGGCGCCGAGATGATCAGGCTGTTGGTGCGCGGATCCGGCGTGATGAAAATGTCTTCCAAGATGCCCGATTCGACCGATTCTTTGGGACCCTTGTGCGGGCTGATGAACTTCAGGCTCAGGCCTTTGCTGGCAGATCCCGGTCGGGCTGCCGCGGGGCCCCCAAGCGGCGGTGTGCCTCCGGTGGCTGGATTACCCCCGATTGGAGGTGTGCCTCCCGTCAGCGGTGTGCCACCGGGGAAGGGGCTGCCGCCGGTGAGAGGACTACCGAGGGGGCTGCCGGCTGGGCCGCCCAGGGGATTGCCGCCAGTCGGGAATGGGCTACCCGTGGGCGGCGTACCGCCGGTCGGGAATGGGCTGCCCGTGGGCGAGGTCGGACTCGTCACGTTCACGCCTTCGGAGATCGCTTGCGTCAACAAAACCGCAATATCACTGGCGATCGCGTTCCGCAGCGGAACAATGTGCAGTTCGTTGACGGCCTTCGAAAAAGTCGTGTCGATGCGGGTGATCAGCTCGCGAATTTCGTCGAGATCGGTCGGAGCCGCCTGGACAAGGACTGTATTGGTGGTTGGCTCCGAGGTAAAGCGGATCTGATGTTGATTCGCCTGCTCGCCTGGATAACGAGCGATGTACCAGTTGTTGAGCAAGTCCGCCACCGCCCGGGCGGAGGCCTTCGTGAGCTGGAAGGGTACCGCTCTCCCCTTGGGGCTCGAGGCAATATCCAGCTTCTTGATTTCCTTGGTGATGTCCTCAACACGAGCCTTCGGCGCCGCAACCAAAATCGCGTTCTGGCGCGGCAACGGATACAGAAAGATCGAAGCCGGCTGCTGCTGTGGTTGTTGCGGTTGCTGCGGTTGGCCCGGCTGCTGGGGCTGCCCAGGAGCCCCTCCTTGAGGTTGCTGTTGTTGGGGCGGCGGGGGTTGCGGAGGCCGTCCCGGCACGCCCGGTGTCGGCACTTGGGTCAGGAAGCTCCCGGCCACCTGCGTGGCCACACGCCGATAAACCTGGTCCATGATGAAGTAGACACTGGTGGCGTCGGCAGTTTCCAGGGGCACCACAACGAGCTCAATCTCGGCACGGGCGCCCAGGGCCTCGATGTACTGAATCAGCCGGACGATTTCCTCGACGTCGGCCGGGTTCTCCCCCTTGATGACGATCACGCCCAGTTCCGGCAGCGACTCTGCAGTGATTGGCCCGCGTGGTCCACCGGTCGCGGGGGGTTGGGCCGGAGTCTGCCCGGGCGGCTGAGGCAATGGCTGCCCGGCCGGCATCTGCTCGTATTTCACGAGCTCAATTGAATTGGAAGTTGGCTCATTGTCAGTTGCTTGTTGCGGATCGAAGAGGACGGCAAACTTCGGGTCATCCTTGACCCCCTGGACGAAAAAACGGGGCCCTCCCCCGGGCTCGTGCATGCTCGCCAATTGTCGATCCTCCTTGAGATCGTTTGCTCGGCTCTGTGGGCCCTCCGAGGAGCCGGCTCCGGGATGCGTCCCTTGGCCAGTTGACTTGCCGGTCGGGTGTGCCTTTCCCTGCATCGCATCGATGGCCCGCTGCACCAGATCGGGATTGATGTTCTTGAGCGGGATCACCTTGATCGTCGTTTTCGAATTCTGCGCATCTTTCTCGATGTTCTCGATCAAGCCATTGATTTCCTCATAGACGATCTGGTTGCAGGACAAGAACAGCGAGTTGGTTTTTTCATCGTAGGAAACCGTGAGATCGACACCGCGTGGTTGGCCGTTCTGGTCGACGTTCAGGTTCAGCGACGGCCCATAGAAGTAGCCATTCTTCAGGGCGCCGCTCTTCATCATCTCGAGGGTATTGTTGATGTGTTCCTTGTAGATGTCCTTGATCAGGTAATACATGTCCTTGGCGAGGGTATGCTTCAGTGGGCCGATCTTGAAGTTGCGGACGATGAGCTTTTCGTTCACCTTGTGGTTGTCGATGAACTCCTCGACCATCCGGCGGATGTTGATCATGTCGATCGGCTTCGCACGCACCAGGAGCGAATTCGTGGTAGGGTCGGCCACCACACGAATGGTCCCTTCCGACTTTTTTTGCTGGTTCATGAAGGGGTTAAAGAACCAGCGTTCCATCGCGTTGTTCTTCTCCGGCTTGTTGCCGTTGAACGCCTCGTCCAGGATCTTGGCGGCATCGGTTGCCCGGGCGGTCTTCAACGTGATCACCTCGAAGTCGCCTTCGCCGGGCTCCGTTTGGGTCAACAAGCGGCTCAGCTCGCGCACCAGGGCGAGCGCCTGTTGATCGTCGCAGTCGGCCCGCAGCTTGTTGCCGAAAGCCGTCAAGGTGAGGGTGGGCAAGTCGCTGTCAGCGACCTTCTGGGCCTGTGGATCGAATAGTTGGCCGCCGCCCGCGCCGCTGGGGCCTTTTGTTGGGGCTGGCGCCGGGTTACTGGATCCGCCAATGCGCATCGTGTCGCTGCCGGGGATGACAAGCTTGATCGGGTACTTGCGGATCTGCGGAATCATCCGGGCCAAGGCCTGGGCCAGGGCCGCGGCACTGGCTTTTTCGAGCGTGATGGTGCACGTTGTCGGCGACGCCTGGCCGGCATCGATCAACTTCTCGCCATACGATTCCAGCGCCATCTTGACGGCCCGGATTTGATCGATGGTTCCCCGGACGACGATGGCATTTTCATTCGGATTGACGACAAACGTGGGAACCGGAGCACCACGACTGCTATCAAACAACGAGCTGAGACTGTCCACCGCTTGTTTCGGATTCAACATATTCAGCGTGATGGCCTCGGTTTTCAATTCATCCTTGGAGCTCTCGATGAACTTTTTGATTGCTGCCTGGTCGGCGGGATAAGCATGGACCATGACCTGGTCCTTGCCGACGGCGGCAATCGTGACATCGGACGTCTTTCCGTAGAGTTTTTCGAGCGATTTGGCCAGCGCCTCGGCATTGCCCGCCGGTGCGGTGTACGTGACATACTGGAGCGGTCCGGTGGGTATCGGAATCTGGCCCACCTGGGGAACATCCATGTCTGCCAGGGCTTTCTTGGCCTGTTCGAGCTTGTTGGGCGGACCACTGACGAAGACGCGATTGGTGCCGTTGTCCGAAGTGACGTGGACTTTGGGTTCGTTGGTACCGCCTCCGCCGCCGGGATGGGGCTGGTTGGGCATCTGCATTCCCGGATTGCCCGGGCCGCCTTGCGCCGGCTGCGGGGCGATGCCAAACAGCTCCTTCAATTTTTTCTCGGCTTCGCTCGCACGGATCCACTTGCACGTGTACGTGTGCATCCCCGCTTTTTCCTTCTCCGCCTTCTCCGCACTCTTGAGGTAATTCACCACGTTTTTCAGGTTGGCCACGGAGTCGCGAAGGACCAGTTGATTGGCGCCCGGAATATTCAGAAGATCTCCGTACGGAGCCATCAGTTTTTTGAACGGATTGTTGGCGACGTTCTTGGCGTACTCGGCCGCGATCTTGTCGGCGTCGAGGACGTCCAGCTGATAGTTCATGGTGACGATCTCGGTGTCACCATGATCCTTGAGTTCGTCTTCGGTGACGAGCGGCAACCGTGATGGATCGAGTCGCAGATTCGGATTGGAGGAACTGGGCAACTGAATCAGGTTCCATCTCCCCGTACCACGGATGAGGACGCACGGTTTTTGTTGCCCCATCAATTGCTCGTTGAGGATGTCCACGATCTCCGGAATCGTGTACGACTTGGAACCACCCGGCGCGAAGTAAGAGAACTTCCCTTCCGGGTAGAATGGGACATTCACGCCCATGCCGGTCTGGTTACCGAGCCATTCAAGCGTCGCAGGCCACGGTTCGTCGCGCTTCTGCATCTCGATTCTCTTCTCGGCCGGCTTTACCTGCGTGGCGCCTTTGGCCGAAATTTGCGCGAGTGGATGGTCTCCCCGATCATCGGGGTCGATAGCACCTACGGGCACGGTCCAGCTTCCCAGCACAACGAGGGAAGCGAAGAACAGGAAGCGCCGAGTCATACGGGCTGGAAGTGCTGACATGTTTAG
>Ga0209060_10001943_pt1 | contig 20548 bp, 17 predicted proteins | sample Coa_R1_8_FD_187155 | JGI IMG/M metagenome (GOLD analysis project Ga0209060, IMG submission 187155) | Surface soil microbial communities from Centralia Pennsylvania, which are recovering from an underground coalmine fire - Coalmine... | ecosystem: Environmental > Terrestrial > Soil >...
CATCCTGGCAGATCACTTCGCCGGGTTGTCCGCCGTGGCCGAGAGCCATGAAGCCTTGTTCATGGGTTTTGCTGCGCTCGAGGCGCCAGCAATCGTTGGCGATCAGTTGCGCGATGGACTGCTCCATGGCATTCGCGGGTCTCCAGTAGTCCAGAATCTGCTTGCAAAAGCGGAGGTAGACTGCCGGATCGTCGTTCGGCAAGAGCACGGTGCGGGCACAAAGCCCGTGTTTTAAACCATTTAGGGAGGAACGGGCGCGGCCCGCTGGAGTACGAGGTCCTCCGCCGTGGCGCGGAGGATTGGCTGGGGCGGATTGGATTTCAGGGGAAACTTGTTCGGTCATAAGACACCTTTCAAATGAAAAAACGCGGCGAACGCCGCGTTCTTGGAGGAAAGAACCTTCTTCCCTGATTTGGTTGTAACACGGTGGAATCGGTGTGGGTCCGCCGGGAGCATGGAAATGATTGATTCCAGGGAGACGAATTTGAGGTATCCCTGGTGAATGCGGTGGTGTTAAGAAATCACCAGAATGAAGCATCAGGCAGGAAAGCACCGGACGCCGGGTGGCTTCCTGGAAGTAAATGTTGGCCTAAAATAAAGATACGTTTGAGCAGAAGCCAGCGGGATTTCTTTAGGATACGTCTCCATCCAGACCACCGAACGCTACCTCGGATGCAAGCAGAAGCTCCGCGACGCCGTTAATGACCGGATGGGCATCGAGCCGGAAGCGAACCGTTGACGACGTGTGCAGCGCCGGATCGGCCGCCCCTGGGCGACAACCTAGGATCTATCGGCCGGAACTTCCGTTTCGGGTAATAGACGGGGCAAAGTACGATTCGGGGACTTCTCGCTCATGTGAATTGTTTCCGGTGCAAGGTCATGTTATTATATCCGTAACGGATGCATCCATGGCGGCACTAGAACCCTTGACACCGGCGGTGTTTCACACTTTGCTTTCCCTCGTAGATGGCGAAAAGCACGGATACGGCATCATGCAGGAAGTCGCCGTGCGGACCAGCAACGCACTGATCATGGGTCCCGGCACGCTATATGGGACATTGAAACGAATGTTGGAGACGGGGCTGGTGGAGGAATGTGGCGAGCGCCCCGACCCCGCCATGGATGGTCAGAGGCGGCGGTATTATCGTCTCACTCGCCTCGGGCGGAGGGCCGCTCGGGCGGAAGCCGAAAGACTGGAGGCGCTGGTCGAAGCCGCGCGAGCCAAATCTTTGTTGAGGCACCCTCAGCGCGCGTAGGAGCTAAGCGAATGAGACTCTCAGAACGGATTTACAGGATTCTGCTGAAGGCCTATCCCGAGCGATACCTGCGCCGCTATCGGGAGCCCATGGCGCAGTTGTTCTCCGATCAGTTGCAGCGCGCGAGCGGTGCCGGACCGCTCGTTCGGCTCTGGTTGAGAACGTTGCGCGATCTTTGCCGTACTGTACCGGCACGATATTTCGAGCGCCTGCTCCCAAACCGAGGAACCTTCAACCGATATAGCGAAGCAGCACGGCGTTGCCTCTTTTTTGCCTGGTACGAGGCTGCGTCTTTGGGCCATGCCCATATTACGCCCGAAGACCTTCTCTTGGGTCTGTTACGCGAAGACCTCGAAATCCGCGGGTGGCTCAAGCCAGAGGATCTGGATCAGATCCGGCAGGCGATCGGTGTAGGCGCCGGTCCGATACAAAGGAAAGTCTGGGGGCATATGCCTCTAGCCGACAAAGTGAAGCAAATCCTGTCAAGGGCGGTTTTTGAAGCGGAACGGGCCGAGAGCAAAAACATCATGCCTCGTCATGTTGCAGCCGCGATCCTTAGCCATGGACAGACGTTGGCCGCGGATCTACTCTGCCAACACGGAATCAATCTCGACCGACTGCGGATTGCGCAGAGCAAGGGACGGACCTAAAGTCCGTGTGCAATCGGGTTCTTTCGCAAGCTATCACACCGGGCAGACCAACGCTTGCCTCGTAACGCCCGACCATGAGATTGGCCAGCCGACGGATAGATCCTCCCTGACGGCGTACTGTTTACCGCCAACGGGCAAACTGCCTCGAAGGACAACTGGCTACCAATAGAACAGCCGAAGCCGCGCTATCTCACATTGGGTTCGCCAACTGCGCGGGCCGCACCGACGTCAATCCTTCCAGCGCCGATTGGATATCGGTTACCCACAGATTCCTCTGAGGAGGCAAAATAAAAGGCGGGTATGAAGAAGCAGGCTCGGAAGCCAAAGGCGAGTCCGAGGGCGGCTGTACGCAAATCAGTGCCTGTGCCCCAGTCGACGCCTACGACGGCGCATAAGGGGAGGACCGATCCGGTCAAAACGTTTATCTCTTATTCGAATCGCGATCGGGAGTTACTCGAGCAACTTGTTCAACACCTTCGGCCGCTGGTGGCCGAGGGGCTGATTGCGCTCTACTACGATTTGGCTTCTTTGAGGCCGGGGGACGAGTTCATTCCAGAATTGCGGCGGATGCTCGAGGATTCCGCGATGGTTCTATTTCTGATGTCTCCGGACTCGCTGGCGTCGAGCTACGTTTCGCATGAGACGGAGCTGGCTTTGGAGCGATCGAAAACGATTATTCCGATCGTGCTACGGCCGTGCGACTGGTATAACTCGCCGTTAGGGCGGTTCTACGCGTTGCCGACCGGCGCCAAGCCAGTGACGACTTGGAGTAACCGGGACGAGGCGTTTGTGGATATTGCCCGAGGGTTACGGGGGACGATCCAGAGTCTGTTGAGTGTAGAGGCGGCACCACATACGGCGAAGCACGATGGCCCGGTGAACGCAATAGCGATCACGCCGGATGGACAGCGGGTCATATCGGGCGGATTCGATGCGGCGGTGGTGGCCTGGGACAGCGTGACGCTCCGGCCGATGGCGTTGATGGCGGGGCACGGCGCGGCGATTCTCGACGTGCAGGTGTCGCCGGACGGGAAGTTCGCGGCGACTGCTTCGCCGGGACAAATAAAAGTCTGGGATTTGACGACATATCGGGAGCTGAGGACGCTTCTGGATAGCGATGTGACAAGGCTTGCCTTTGCTGCAGGCGGCAGCAAGCTACTTTCTGGTTGCAGAGATGGGACCGTCAAAGTGTGGGATTTGGCGGAAGGGGTAGTAACTGCAGTTTTGAAACTGGGCGGCCCGGTCAGCGGCCTGGCTTTTATTGAGAACGAGAACACTATTCTTGTGTTGGACGAGATGGGCATTCATTATTTCCATCTGCCGAATCCCGGCCCGTATGCAGGATTGGACCTACGGGCTTCCGGGTTATGCGGGACTCCTGGAGACCATCGCGTCAGCGCCTGGGATGGCGGCGGATTCGTAGTCATACTTGACCAGAAGATCGTTGCCCGCGTCAGTGCGCCGCGCATCAATGCCGTCCGAACATTGTCGAGCGGACGTCACGCCGTCTCGGCGCATCCCGGCGGGTTGAAGTTATGGGATTTGACGACCTGTACCGAGGTGCGCAGCGTGAATACCGGGGCCGAGAGCCCGACGGCGTTGGCAATTACGCCGGATGGATCCCGGGCGATTTGGGGGTCAAGTCGCGGCGCGATATTTCTTTGGCCGATCGAACTGTCGGTGGCGCGGGCACTGCCGGCGGGGCGGGACCGGCTGCGGCTCGCTTATCTGGCGGTGCTCGAATCACCGGAGTTGTGGCGGGTGCTCGAGACGTGGGATGACGCGGCGCTGTCGGGGATTGGCGCACAACTTGGGATTGCGCCGGATCAGGACGTGCTCGAGACGCTGGCAGCGCTTCATCCGAATGTCTCGCTTCCGCCACTGTGGGCTGCGTGGATGGAGACGTTGCACGCGACCAAGCTGGCTAACTCGATGCGCGAATCATGAAGGGGCAGACGCGGCAGGAACAGATCGAGCGGCTGGCGACTCGGATTTGCGCGGGCGAAGTAGTTTTTTTTATCGGCGCGGGGTTTTCACTGGACAGCGAAGGGAACTCGGCGGGCGTGCTGGTGGCGCGGCTGCTGGCGCGAATCGAGTCGCTGACAGAGACGGGGGGCAAGTCGACGGACTCCGAACTGGCGGAGTTGGCCAACCGGTTGCGAGCAGGGCTGCGCACCACCTTTTCGCTCCAGAAAGATGGTGGTCTGTTCGACGACGAGGCTGTGCAAGGCGCTACTTTGACATCGCTCGCGCAGAACTATTATCAGTTCAACGATTGGGCCTGTAGCGCGTTTGAGAATCTGGTGGCGCGATTCGCGGCGAAACAGCCGGGGGCGGAATTTTTTGCAACAACCAATGCGCGCGAAAACGAACTGCTGCGGCGGTATCGCGCGGACGCGAGCATGGATGCAATCGATGTTAAGTGGCTGCTTCGGTTGCACCAGCATGCGCTGCATAATCCCGATTTTCGCGAGAGAGTGTTTGCGGGGAAGGCGCTGTTTCTGGATACGCTGGGGTTTCCCTGCGATCGTGTAATGGGCGGCAAGCCGATGGATGCGGACCTGGAGGAGGTGATCGGCCACGCCAAGAAAATCAGAATGCGGCATCGCGTGCTGGCGTGGCTCGCGGCAGAGGGGCTGACTCCCGCGCTGGTAACGACGAACTACGATCTGCTGCTGGAATGCGGGTTCCGCGAGGCGGGTCTGTTGCCGCTGGCGCCTCCGGCAGCCCTGTGGACGGACGCGGAGAAGCCGCTCGAGCGGGCGGAGCGGCTGAAACTGCCGCTGAACCGACGATACCGATACTTCACGCGAATCAAAGACGCAACGGACTTCTTCGCATTCGGCGACGCGCGCGAGGCCGCGGTTATCCACAAAATCCATGGGGATGTGGCCGCGTACCGGATCGCGCGCGGGGGAGACCCCGCGCAGTTTCGCAAGATGTTGCCGAGCATCGTGTTCACATTTCGGGAGATTCAGAACTGGCGGGAGGATTCCTGGTCGCGGGACCATTTGAGTACGATGCTGCGAACGCGGACGGTGGTGTTTGCAGGGTACAGCGCGGCGGATCCGGTGATTCATGACACGTTCCGCAACGTGTACGAAGAAATCGCGGGGTATCGCGTGCAGGCGCAGGATGGCGCAGGGCCGGGGAAGCCGGATGGGGGCAGTAAACAGGAGTGCTCGCGAGCTTTTTTTACAGATTTGGACCAGGCGCGAAGTTTTCACGGGCTGGAGATTTTGCGCGCAGCGAGCCGGGCAGCGGGAGAGCCCGGTCTGGAGCTTACGGATCATCCGAATCTGATGACGTTTCACCCCGAGAAAGACCGGGCCTTTCCCCACCTGGACGAAGTGTTCACTTGGACATATCACCTGGTGGCACGGGAGCTGCAGCAGCAGGCGCTGGAAGCCGAGATAGGCCGGATCGCGTATCAACTGTTTGCCAAGCCCTCACCCGAGGAAGAGGTGAACGCGGTCATCGATTCTTTCATTGCGCTGAGAAATCAGGAGAAGCTGGAAGCGTCCGGCTGGGATGGGCAGGATGGGGAATCGGCGCGGCGGCACTGCCGGCGGGTGACGAACTGGACGGTAGAGTTTCACCGGCGCCTGATGCGCGAATACCAGATAGCCGAAAGCCTGCACCGGAATCCGAGCGAGGCGTTTGCGGTACACGCCGCGAAGAAGTACCCGTGGTACACGCCAATGGGCGAGCATCCGCAGTGGTGCGCCTGGGGCGCGATTGTGGAGATGGCCGTACGGCGGATGGGGGCGGCGTATTTAGGTGTTGGGCGGGATGCCTGGCACATAACGAATGCGGACCTGGAAGCGGTGGAGCAGGCAGCGGGCCCCGGGGTCAGTTTCCGCGCCCGCCCGGATTCGCCGGTGCGGCGTTTGCTGTGCATCGAACTGAGCGCGGAGCGGCGGTTGTTTCCGAAGACGGCACCGGCGCGCCGGTTCGGGGCTCTTCCGCCGAAAGTATGGGAATTACGGCCGGAAACGATTCCGTGGTGGACGAAGGGGGACGAGCGGAAGCCAGAGGATATGCCCTCGGCAGGCGCGTTGTGGTGGTGGGCCGGGTTTGGCGAGGACCGCCGCAAGCAAAACGATCGCCGGAATGAACCCGATTTGAGAACGATTTGGGGAGAGCGGGCGCTCGATGAGCAATCCGCCTGAACCGCTCGAGGTGCTTTCGGGCGCGCTGGAAACGCGCTTCGGGCTGGAGCGGTGCGCCGATGCAGCCGCGCTGCGGAACCGGACCGCTGATAAGCCGGCGGGCTTCGTAATGGGATTGAAGATCCGGATGGGAGAGTACTACGACATCCAGCCGGCGATCACCGTGTATGACTCCGAGTTAGGGACATTAGGACTGGTCGAGCGGATTTCGCGCACGGATTCGGAGGCTACCTGTCTGCGGGCGATCGAACGGGCGGCCGCGGTGCGGCAGATACTGATCGACGCGGCTGAGGAGGCGTCGCGCAAGGGCGTGCGCGAACTCGCGCTGCAGGTGGAACTTGTTCTGGTGGTTGCGGGCGCCGTTCCAGAGAGCGCGCCGGAATCGTTACGGATGGCGCTGACGCGGGTAGCGCGCGAGACGGGGTATCTGCGGTTGACAGGGCTTAGCATTCTCGACGCGGATCTTCATCCGGATTTTCCAGACGCCGCGCTGCGGCGCGCGTTTGCGTGGCTGTTGAGAGATACGAAGAAGTGGTATCGGCGGGATGTGTTTCGGGCTGACGGCACAAGCAATGCGGGGTTTTGGAGAGAGGGCGGGGAGTCGCTACGGTTGCGGCTGAAGAATTACCGGCTTGCGGGCGAACGGGAGTTCCATTGCGAAGACGGGTCTTGGCTCAACCTGGTACACGGGCACAATGGGGCGGGGAAATCGTCGCTGGCGGAGGCGCTCGAACTGCTGCTGACGGACCGGATCCAGAGACTCGATGAGGGCGGGGAACAGAATTACTTTCTGGTAGTGCGGCATCGCGGGCCGGAAGCGCAGGAGAGCGAGATCGCGCAGTCGTCGGCGGCGGAGATCCGTTTGCTGGACAGCAAGGACGCGGTACGGGCGGCCGTGCAGATCACATTCGCGGGGCGGAGGCGAGAGGGGGCCGCGCCGGCCAAGGCGGTGCAATCGAACTCGTTCCGAATCGATCAAGTGTTCATGGACAAACTGGTGCGCAGCCTGCCGGCGGGCAGGGCAGCGCTGTTCTTGAGCGCATTCTCCCCGGGGGAATCGGAACGGCTGGCGCAGTTGCAAGGAATGCGAACGAAGGTTCGTAATTCGTGGGCCGATCTTGCCGAGCATGTGCGAAAGCGAGCCGAGGCGGAACTGGCGAAATCGAGCGGCTCGCCAACAGGCCGGGAGCTGAATGAAGAGGAGATGGCGGCATTCGTGGTCCGCGAGTTGGGTCCGCTGACGGAGCAAGGGGAGGATGGGAGCAAAAAGGACGCTAGCGGCACAGCCCCGGCGGCATTGCCGCGAGCGTCGCTGGAAGCACTGCTGCCAGCAAGTCCAGAAGATATGGGGCGGCTAGGCCAAATGCATCCAACGCTGAAGGCCAGCGTGGATGCGTTGTTGAAGGCCACGGATCGCGCGGGGCTGGGGCAGGCGGCGGCTCAGTTCCAGTCGGCCTGGACATCATTCATGGGGGCGCTGCCGCTACTGCTCTCCGATCTGAAGACGACGCGGGCGGTATTTCAGGAATTCCAGCCGTGGATCGCGACGGGGCGGACGACGCGGGGGGCGGATTTCGAATCCGACCTGCGGCAATGGGTGGAATTGCAGGCGCTGGCGGACCTTACGGCGCGGTACGGGGAGATCGCCGCGACGGTTCAGGCAGCGACATCGGGGGGCTGGAAACCGGGGAAGGAAGATGCCTTTCTGCTGTCGGCGAAACCGGAGGCGCAGGGGCGGAACGCCACGCTGACGCAGCAGTTGAACGATGCGCGGGCGCGGGTAGAGTCGTGGCAGCAACAGGAGAAGACGCCGGCGGGGGGTGGGATGGATTCGGGGAAGGTGCGGCGCTGGCTCTCTCCGCGGGAAGTAGAGGCGTTGAATCAGGCAGGTCAATATCTGGCGAGCGCCTCATGCCGGGATCTCGGAATGCGCTTTAATCGGGCGCTGGCGAGCGACCATGAGGCGTCGCTCACGGATATGGTGATCGGGCGCAAGGGCGGTCTGGACCAGGCCATGCGGGAAAGCGCGGAGATCGCCGGGGTGTGCGAGCGGATCCAGCAGGCGCAGGCGGGGCGGACGGGGGAGCCGAATGCGCTGACACGGGTGACGTCGTTGGTGCAGGACGCGCGGCAACTGCAAGAGTTGTCGAAGGAGCTTCCGCAGAGTTTCTTTCGAAAGCTCGCCAGCGACCCGAAGGAGCGCGACGAATTGCTGGCAGCATTTAACGAGTTACTGGCGCTGATGACGCCGGCGCGATGGGCATACCGGGATATCGAGATTACGCCAGAAATGGCGGGCGGCGATCCGGCTCTGGGGCTGGCGACCGCTGGAGGGGCGCGGGCCGATCTGCTGTTCAACACAGCGGAGCTGAACGCCTTCGCGGTGGTATTGTTTCTGCTGCTGGCGCCGCGGATCGCGAATCCGCTGCGGCTCCTGATCCTGGACGATCCGCTGCAGAATATGGATGAGCTGACGGTGGTGACGCTGGCGCGGGCGATCGCGAAGCTGAGGCCACCGGTGTATCCGAGCGGATGGCAGATTCTGGCGCTGTTTCACGGGGAGCGAAATGTGGAGGTGATCCGCGAAGAGACTCCGTGCGTGGTCTATCATCTCCCATGGCTTCCGGCGGCGGCGGGGCATGTGAAGACGAACTCTCCGGCGCAGGCAGGAGACACGCGGCAGGCTGCGTGGCAAAAGCTGACGGAGGAGTTGCTGGCCCCGGTGTGAGGTTACGCCCGGAGATGAAAGGCGGCTTGCGGCCCCCTACTAGGGCGGATTTACCTGTGATCTAGGTCGAGTTCCTGATTTTCACCATCACGGGCAGGCGGGCACAATGAAGTCGTGGACCTTGGTGATAGCTCTACCATCCTGGACCGGGAACAGCTCCGGGATGTCACTCTGGACGATGAATCTCTGATGCGAGAAGTCGTAGCGGCTCTGATCGACGATACTACGCGCCAGATGGTCCTGCTGAGCAAGGCCATCCAGGAGCAGGATGCTACGCGGTGTATGCGGCTGGCGCATTACTCCAAGGGGGCTTGCGCCAATGTGGGAGCGGCGTCGGCGGCGGCGGTGCTCAAGCACATCGAAAAACAGGCGGCGAATCGCGATTTTTCCGCGTGCCAGACCGCCTTCGCCCAGTTAACCGAGGAAGTGGATCGGCTGCGCTCCGCAGCAACCTATCTATAAGGTGGTTTGACGCAACAGGGATCGGATCCCATCCAAGCACAGAACGACGGCGTGTTTGGATTCGGGGGCCAAGCCACCGACGGCCTCTTCGAGGTCGGAGTTGCGGATCGCACCGATCTGGTTTCGGCTCTTTCCGAGAATCAGTTCTGTGAGGGCGGAGCCTGCCGCGATAGATGCGGTGCAGCCGCGCACCTTGTAGCGCGCTTCTACGGCGGTGTCTCCGTCAAAACGGACCGATAGCCGCAGAATATCCCCACAAGCTGGGTTGGAAACTTCGACCGTCACCGCCGGTGGCCCGAGTTCGCCGACGTTTCGAGGGTGCTGAAAATGATCCAACAACCGCTCTGAATACATCTGGGGTCTATTATATTCGCTTGACAAGGGTGCATATCCGCACTATAAGAGAATCAGACCTTCAGGTGACGATTATGAGACGGATTTCTCTGGCGGGTCTTGTGGCAGGGACGATGGTTGCGACCGTCGCGGCGTGGGGAGCAGAACCCACTCCTGTCACCTTCTATAAGGACGTAGCACCGATTTTGCAGACAAAATGCCAAGGCTGCCACCGGCCAGGCCAAGTCGCGCCAGTTTCTTTCCTGACTTACCACGAAACGCGGCCGTGGGCGTCCGCGATCCGGAGTGTGGTGTTGGCGCGGAAGATGCCCCCGTGGAATTTGGAAGTTCGCAACCTGCACCGACTTTTGACTGAGCGCGAAACGGAAACTCTGGTCAAGTGGGTCGATACCGGAGCCTTGCGTGGCGATCCGCGAGACGCGCCCTCGATCGATCAATGGGCTTGGGGTAAGCCCTGAACTGCGCCCTCTTGCCTGTTGGGCGCCACAGAATTGGCCGGTAGGGCGGCTGTAGCCGGGTCCACCACCCGGTCTGCGGTTTGGGCCGCCGCCTCCGGCGAATGCAGTTGGCACTGGACGACTGGCTGGGTCCCATCGATGAACAGATCGGTACGGGGGCGCGGGCAATTCGCTCCCGCGAGTTGGCCGCTATCGGCGCAAATCGTCACGGAGACCAAACCCTGCGGCTGCGGGAACGGTTTCGTGCCGCGGTACTGGCGCATCTGGGAGGCTTGCTTCATGAACTCGGTCCAGATCGGCAGCGCCGATTTGGCGCCCTCCAGATTTAAGTCGCGGTTGTCGTCGAAGCCCACCCACACCACGCACAAGAGTTCGGTCGTGAATCCGGCAAACCATCCGTCGCGTGAGGTGCCCGTTTTGCCCGCGGCAGGCAGGGTAAAGCCGCGTGCCCGTACGCCCGCACCGGTACCGCTGCTGAGCACCTCTTGCAGCATGCTTACCATCAGATAGTTGACGCGAGGGTCGAGCGCAGCTTCCGGATAAGGCTGGTGATCGTACAGCACCGAACCGTCACGCGCGCGGACCAGGGCCACGGTACTGGGAGTGACGCGCTTCCCCTGATTCGCAAACATGGTATAGGCGCCCGCGATTTCCAGCGGCGTGGTTTCGTAGGCCCCGAGCGCCACCGCCGGGGTGGGCTGGATGTTGTTGTTCAAGCCGGCACGCCGGGCCATCGCCACTACCTTGTCAAATCCAACCTGCTGCGCCACCTTGACGGCGGCCACATTCAGAGAATGAGCCAAGGCCGTCCGCAAGGTAACTTCTCCCATGAAGTCATGCTCGAAGTTAGATGGTGTATATGTCTGATTGCCAAAGGAAAAAGTCGTAGGACTATCATCCACGAGGGAGGCCGGGGTAAAGATCTCCTTACCGCCCGCAACGGCGGTATTGAGTGCCGCCGCGTACACGAACGGCTTGAAGACCGATCCCGGCTGGCGCATCGCCAGGGCATGGTTCAGTTGGCTGCTGCGATAGCTCCGGCCGCCAACCAAGGCCTTCACCTCACCGGTGTGGGGATCGAGCGCGATGAGCGCGACCTGCGGCTGACCCGCGGGTATGACTGCGTGATTCTTCTGTTTGCGAAGCAGTTGGTCCACATTTTCCATACCGATCCGCACGGCTGCCTCGGCGGCGGACTGCAGCTCGGGATCGAGGGTGGTGTAGATGTAGCGCGTAGCTTTTTCGTGATCGTCGAGCTTGGTTTGCAACTCCTCGTTCATGGTGTCGAGGAAGTACGAAGTCTCGAGGCTTTCGGACCGCTCTTTGGCAAGCGCGAGCGGCGTCGCAAGGGCCTCACGGTACTCGGGATCTGTTAAGTAGCCGTTCTCACGCATCAGCATCAGGACGACGTCGCGGCGCTCCCGCGCGCGGTCCGGATAGCGATAGGGATTATCAAAGCTGGGCCGCTGCACCATGCCGGCTAATAATGCAGCTTCCGCGTTGTTGAGCTGCGAGATATCCTTACCGAAATACACCCGCGCGCCTTCGCCGAAGCCGTTAATGCTGAAGGGCCCTTGCTGTCCCAGGTAGACCTGATTGGCGTAATCCTCAAAAATCTGTTGTTTGGTCAACCTTTCTTCCAGGTGAAAGGTAATGAGGAGTTCTTCGGCTTTACGCCTCCACCGTTTGTCCGGCTCCAACCACAGCCCGCGCGCCAGTTGCATGCTAAGAGTAGAAGCGCCTTGCTCTTTGCGGCCCTCCTTGAGGTCGACATACGCAGCTTTCATCATGCGGAAGACGTCGACTCCTCTGTGCTGAAAGAAGCGCTTATCCTCCGCGGAGACCACGGCATGCACCAGAGAGGGCGGAATATCCGCAAAATGAACCAGCCGGCGCTCTTCGCGATTTTCCGACAAGTTGGCGATCAACTGAGGCTCTAACAGGTATTCGCTCCGCTGGGTGTTATCGTCGAGCGAGACAATGCGCGCCAGCTTACCCTTGGCAAAATAGAGGGCCGCCGGCTCACTGGAGGCGTAGGTGTCCCGGCCGGGGAAGATTTCCACGCGATCGTCGCCCACGTTGTACCAACCGACGGTATTGCTGCGCGCAGTGCTGTACCCGCTGCGGGTCAAGCGGTTAACGACCGCTTCCAAGGTAAACGAATCGCCTACAGCCACGAGGCGGGGGGATGAATAGATATTCACGGTGTGGGCGAACGGGCCTGCGGCCAACCGGCGATCGACCCACTTGGAAAGCCGAATGTAAAGAAGGCCATAGGCGAGGATACCCAGGCCAGCCAGCACGCACAAAGAGCGTGCCAGAACCTGGCCCTCGCGGCGCTCGAAAAAGCCCGGCTGTCCCTCGGAAAAGCCCGGCTGTTCAGTGTTCTGATCGGCTTCCACTACTCCTGCGAGAGCAAATACAGTGCCACCGCACCGGACGTGGGATTCCTCACAAAGCCGCGGCTGTGGCGCCCAGGAATTCGTCGATTTGGCGAGCGACCGCTTGGGGAATGAGTGTGCCGTCAACGCGGTGGATGGCCGAATCCTGGTACCACTCCAGGACCGGGCCGGTGTTCTCGTGGTAGGCCTGTAAGCGCCGGCGGATCACATCTTCCCGATCGTCATCGCGGGAGACGAGCGCGGCCCCGTCGCGATCGCAAAGCCCTTGGATGCGCGGTGGCTGCGAGATCGCGTTGTAAATGGCAAGGCAGTGCGGGCATTGGCGGCGCGCGGTGAGCCGGGAGACGAGAACCTCGTCCGGAACCGCGAGGTAGATGATGACTGGCGCAGGCAAGCCTTTTCGGTCCAGCCAGGAGGCGAAGAATCGCGCCTGCGGGACGGTTCTAGGAAAGCCGTCGAGCAGGAAGCCTTGCGCGCAATCGGGCTTGGCTAGACGGCCGGCCACCATGCCGTTGACGATTTCGTCCCCTACCAATCCGCCGCGGGCGAGGATGGAGCACGCCTGTTTACCCAAGGCTGTACCGGCCTTGCACTCGGCACGGAACAGTTCGCCTGTGGAGATAACGGGGACCTCAAACCGAGCGCCGATGCCGGCTGCCTGCGTGCCTTTGCCACATCCAGGCGGGCCGAAGAGAAGAACGATCAAATAAACCTCCCGGGTCTGAAATCCAGGCTAACTACTAGCACCCGCAGCGTCAAGCCTGGTAGCCGGTGAAGTTGTAGAATTGTTTACTCAGGCGATACCTGCCCGTATGCACTACATCCTTTTCTATGACGTGGCACCCGACTACCTGGCGCGGCGAGGAGGTTTCCGCAAAGAGCATCTGGCGCTGGTAGCAGCGGCTCACGAGCGGGGCGAACTGGTGATGGCCGGGGCATTGGCCGATCCAGCCGATGGGGCCGTTTTGATCTTCCGGGCACCGGAACCGGCGGAGGCGTTCGCCAAGGCCGATCCTTACGTGAAGAACGGGCTCGTGAGCGCCTGGCGCGTGCGAAAGTGGAACACCGTCGTGGGCGACGGCGCTACCATGCCTGCCTGATCATTTGCCCACCAGGTGCGGCCCGCTGCGATCGTTTTCGTTGCAGATGAATTCGATCAGTTCGGTGTCGGGCAGGATGTGATGGACCACCTTTACGGTGAACGGCTTGGTGTACACCTTGGGATCGTCGATGGTGACTTCGATTTCCAGGTTGCCGTAATTCGGGCGGCGGAAGCGCTCGATCATCTTTCCGGAGTTGGTTAAGGGGCTGCCGTCGATATCCAGCCACACATCGTCGCGGAAGCCGGTGGTCTCCACGACGAGAGCATCGCGATCCCAATGCCCGACCGAATAGCCGTACCACCAGGGCTGAATGTCTTGCGCCGGCGGCAGAGGACGGCCGTCGGTGAAGATTTGGCGGATGCCGCCCTGCGCTTCGTACAGGATCACCAGTTCATTGGGTGTCTGAATGATCTTGCGCGGCTGGGGGTGCATGTGCAACTGCATGAGGCCGAGCGGGAGGCAGTGGGCGTCGGGGTTGTCCTTGCTGTTTTCCGATTTACGTTTTTCAAGGAGTTGGGCGGCCCAAGGCTGCAGGGGCAAGCCTTCTTTGAACCCTGAGCCGATGTTCTTGAAGGTGGCAAGCGGCGGCCCGGAGGTGGGAGCGGCCGGGGGCCCGGCTTCGCCACCGCGTCCTCCCCGCCCTGGCGGCGGTAAGGTGCCGCGCAGATCCCAGATGCCGGAAAGGTCGGGGTGACCATCGGCGGTGCGCGGAGCCGGCGCGTCCAATGCCGGCTTGCCATCCGGGTTGCGGGTGACTTTGGCGGCCGGGTAAGAAGGCCACTGGGCCAGCAACGCGACGGGGAAAGCCGCGGAAATTGCGAGGGGGGCGATGGTCATGAGGATTTCCTCAGTTCTCGGACACTCCGGGCAGAACGGCTTTACCGTCTAAAGCAAGAACGAGCAAATGCGAAGGCTGCGCGGGTCCGACGGCTACGTTGTTCGCCGGAGGTGCGGCGGCGCCACCACGGCCGCCGCCCGCCTGTGCGGGAGGTCCGCCGGCGACCGCTATATATTGTTTGCCATCGAGCATAAAGGTCATGGGCGGCCCCATCTGGGACAGGCCAGTCTGCAAATCGAGAAGCTGCTCGCCGGTATCGGCGCGGTAGGCCAGCAGGCGCGTATTCACGCTGGAGAAGACGAGGTTACCGGCGGTGGAAAGGGTGCCGCCTTGGTTGAAGCCGGCGGCCAAACCGCGCCAGCGCTCTTTGGCGGCTACAGGGTCCCAGGCGATCAGAATGTTGCCGCGTCCGGTGGCGCCGATGGCGGGAATTGCAGGCTGGGGAGGCGTTGCGGGCGCAGCAGTTGCGGACGGTGCTGCCGTGGCCGGTGCGGTTCCGCCGCGCCCGGCCGCCACCGTGCCGGCATCCACGCCCGGAGGCGGCGCCGCGCCAGCTCCGGCGCCGCCGCGTCCACCACGCCCGCCGCGGCCTCCGCCTCCAAAAGCCGTTCCCATATTCATCTGACCGCGGCCCGAGGGCCCGATGTCCGTGGGCGCCGGCGTGAACTTGGCAGTCGCGGCGTAATTATATCCGCCGCCGATGGTGCTGGGAATGTAGACCAGCCCGGTGTTGGGATTGTACGACCAGGGGGGCCAGACGTGACCGCCGCCGGGGCCGGGCATGATTTTCACGCTTTCGGTTCCGTAGCGCGCTTCCGGATTCACCGTGGGTCGCCCGGTTTTCAGATTGATCCCCGAAGCCCACGTAACCGTTACCCACGGATCGGCCGAAAGCAATTCGCCCGTGTGCCGATCGAGCACATAGAAGAAGCCGTCCTTGGGGGCATGCATGATGACGGGGCGCTGGCGGCCATTGATGTTGAGATCGGCCAGCATGAGGTCGGCGATGGAGTCATAATCCCAATCGTCGCCGGGCACTTCCTGGTAATACCAGACCAGCTTGCCGGTGGCGCCGCGAACTGCGAGGATGCAATCGGCAAAAAGATTATCGCCGGGGCCGCGGTGTACTTCGGTCCAGGGACCGGGTTGGCCCGTGCCTACATAAACGAGGTCGGCATCGGGATCGTAGGCCATGCCGTTCCACACGGGCGCGCCGCCGCCGATCTTCCACCACTGTCCGCTCCAGGTTTTGGCGGCTTCCGCGAGTTCGGGCTGCTCGAAAGGCTTGGAAGGATCGCCGGGAACCGTGTAAAAACGCCAGGCCGTCTTGCCGGTCTCGGCGTCGTAAGCGGAAAAGAATCCGCGCACGCCGTACTCGCCGCCGCTCACGCCGATGATGATTTTGCCGCCCTTGATGACGCGCGGCGCCATGGTGATGGTGTAGGGCATGTTCTCGGGCGAGACGCGCGTTTCCCAAATCAGCTTACCGGTGGCGGCATCGAGCGCGCGCAGCCGGCCGTCTACGACGGGTGCGATCACCTTATCCTCATATAGAGCGATGCCGCGATTGACCACGCCGCAGCAGATGCGCGATTGCCAGATCTGCTGGTTGACATCGGGATCCTGATGCCAGATCTCCTTGCCGGTGCGTGCGTCGACGGCGTAAACCACGCTCCAGGGCGCGATGCTATAAAGCACACCGTCGTGCACCAGCGGCGTACCTTCCTGGCGGTTCTGCGGATTGCCGGAAGCTGCGGGAATGTTGGTGTACCAGGCTAAACCCAAACGGCTGACGTTGGAAGCATTGACCTGGTCCAGCGAACTATAACGCTGTTCGGACCAGTTGACGTTGTAGCTGATCCATTCCTCGCCGTTCTTGCCGGCGTCTTTGAGGGCAGCCTCATCGACGCGGCGGGGCTGCTGCGCGACGAGAAACAACGAACCGGCGCACGCGAAAGCCGCGGCGGTGAGGGATGGTTTGACCAATGGAACCATATGCTATCACGGGAAGGCGGGAAGCCCCCGTGGGAAGTTACAGGAGCGGTTCAGGAGGCTTTGATTTCCGTCCACATGCGGTCGCGGAGGCGCTGAATGGCAGGCGGATTGGTGCGGGGCCATTCGCCCTGGCGGAAGATTTCCGGCGGCGGGTAAAGCGTCGGATTGTTGCGCGTCGCTTCCGGCAATAACTCCTGAGCCGCGGCGTTGGCGGTGGCCGTGCGGGTGGCCTGGCTGATCGCGGCCGAAACTTGTGGGCGCAAAAGGTAATCCAGGAACTCATGCGCCAACCGCTGCCGGCCGCTTTCCCGCAGGATGACCGCGCAATCGCAATAGAAGGGAAAGCCTTCCGCGGGGTAAACGAACGCCAGGTTCGACGCCGCATCGATCGCCTGCTGGGCCGTGGTAGACCAAAGCTGCGCCGCCAAGACATCTCCCGAAACGAGTTGGTCGCGCACTTCGGCATTCAAATAAGCGCGCAAGAGCGGCTTTTGACGGATGGCTTCGCGCTCGGCTTGGCGCAACTCTTCGGTGCTGGTGGTGCTGAACGAATACCGCAGCTTTTTCAGGCAGGCGCCGATGGTGTCCTCCGGGTCGTCGAGCATTGTCAGGCGGCCCTTCCAGCGCGGATCCCAGAGGTCTGCCCAACGGGAAGGCGCGGGCTGCGCGCGTCGATTGTAAACAATGCCGGTGCTGAACCACATATACGGCATGCTCCAATTGAGTCCGGGATCCCAGGTGGGCGCGCCGAAATCCGGCCCGAGGTTCTTCAGGTTGGGCAGCCACTCGTGGCGCAGGGGCGCCAGCAGTCCATAGTCGCGCATCGGTGCGATGCGGGTGTAAGTGGGGAACACCACGTCCCACCCCGAGTTGCCCGTAAAGACTTTGGCCAGCATCTCTTCGTTGCTTTCATAGGTTGCGTAGCGCACCCGAACGCCGGATTCCTTCTCGAAATTGGGGACGGTTTCGGGAGCGACGTAGTCCGACCAGTTGTAAACGTTGAGGCGCGGACGGCGATCGAGCGTGCAGCCGGCCAGGCCGCTGATCCCCAGAAAAAACGTTCGCCGGTTCACGCCTCCCGCACCTTCTCGGAAAGCAGGATCAGAACGCCGAAGAAAACCGTCACGACGGCGGAAATGGCGTTGATCACCGGGCTCGCGCCACGCCGCGCCATGGCGTAGATGACCATGGGCAGGGTCTGGGAATCCACGCCGGCCACCATGCTGGTGATCACGTAATCGTCGAAAGAAACCGTGAGCGCCAGCAGAGCTGCGGCGATGATACCAGGTGTAAGCGCGGGCAGGGTTACATGCACGAATGCCTGCCATTCGGTGGCACCCAGGTCCATGGCGGCTTCTTCCTGTGTGGGGCTGAAGGTGCGTAACCGCGCGGTAATCACGATTACTACATACGCGATCGAAAAAGCGACGTGAGCCAGAATCACGGTGAATAACCCAAGCTGCAAATGCAGCCAGTGAAAGGCCCACTGGAATAGCGCCAGGAGCGAAATTCCGGTAACGATCTCCGGCGTCACCAACGAGAGATAAAGGGCGCCCGTGAGCACGCGCGAACCGCGTTTCCAGAGGCCATACGCGCACAGTGTCCCGATGACCGTAGAAATGGCCGCCGCGGTTAGCGCAATGACGATGCTGTTCCACGTGCCTTCCACAAGCTGTGGATCGCGCCACATGGCCCGGTACCAATTGAGCGAAAAATGCTCCCATACGGTGAAGCGCGAGGAATTGAAGCTGAAGACCGCGAGCGTGATCAGCGGCAAATGGAGAAATGCGAAAAACAGCGCCGCATAGGCCGCCAGCCAGCGCTTCATACGAACTGCTCGCTCTGCCGCCGCAGGAAGATCCAGATCACGGCTGTGACCAGAGCCATGAGCAGCATGGAGACGGCGGCGCCGAAGGGCCAATCGTGAGCGGTGGTGAACTGGTTTTGCACGAGGTTACCGACCAGCACGGTGCGGCCGCCGCCCAGCAGGTCGGGCGTTAAATACGCTCCCAGGCACGGAATGAAGACGAGGATCGACCCGGCTACGATGCCGGGCTTCGCCAGTGGAGCTACTACGCGAAAAACGGTATCGAGCGGACGCGCTCCCAAATCGGCGGCCGCTTCGACCAGGGAAGGGTCGAGCCGTTCCAACGTGGCATAAATCGGAAGCACCATGAACGGCAGGTAGCCGTATACCAACCCGAGCAGGACCGCTCCATCGTTATACAGAAGCGGGAGAGGCGCGTGAATGATACCGGCGGCCTGCAAGGCGGTGTTGATCAGACCGGTGTCGCGCAGCAGGAACAACCAGGCATACGTTCGGACCAGAAAACTGGTCCAGAAAGGCAGAATGACGAGCTGTAGATAGAGGTTCTTGTGGCGCGGCGCGCGCGAGATAAACAGCGCCGCGGGGAAGGCAAACAAGAGGCAAAGCAGCGTGGCAGCCAGGGCCATGGCGAATGACCGCAGCAGGATGACGAGGAAGAGCGAATCGAACACCCGGCCGTAACTTTCCACGGCCCAAGGCTGCTCTACCCCTCCGTAAATTCCTCGCGTGAGCAAGCTGTAGGCCAGTACGATGGCCATAGGCGCCACGAACAGGAATGCCAGCCAAAGCCATGCGGGAAGTAGAAACCACGAGCGGAGCTTCATGCCGGCAGAAGTTTGCGCCACTCCCCGGTCAACTGCAGCATGCGCCGGTAATGAGAGCCTTTCCAGTAGACGCGCGCGCACCCGGAGCATTCCAGGAACTCATCATACAATTCGAGCGTGCGCGGCGGAACACGGCCGCGGATTTCTGTTTTCGGCACCGGCCGCAGCGTCGCGTTACACGCCATGCAGCGCGTAAAGGGCCGAAACAGGCGCGCCAAATCGAAGCGGCTCACGATTTCTTGAGCTTGTCGGCCGCTATCGGTCTCGCGCAGCCAATAGCCGCGAGTCACCGCACTGTGCATGAGCAAGCCGCGGTCGCGCGTGAGCAGGATTCGCTGTTCCGACGATGAGAGGGCCACCAGTTCCGGATCGGACGCGCAGTTCCGGTAAACGGTATCGAAGCCCAACATGCGCAGGTACGCTGCCAACCGCCCCAGGTGGACATCGAGCACGAATTTCGGATCGCGGAGCGGTTCGGGGCGCACGCGCAGCGCCGGGGTAATATCGACCGATTCGAACATCGGGTACACCGAGACTTGGTCGCCATCGCGCACCACACGCGAAAAATCGGCCGACTCGCCGTTCACCAGAATCAACTCTACTTCCGTGTGGGGAACGCCGAAGCTTTCGATCATGTCCTTAACGGTGGTGGGAACAAAGAAGCGCCGCTCGAGCGTCTGGTACTGGCGTTGGGAAGGCAAATGATCGTTCAGTTCGGCATAGAAGCGAATGGTCGCTCGGCCGGGAGCGGGTTCCACAACCTCATGGTAGCCCCAGAGTACAATGGCAGGAGCGAGGAGAAAACGTGGCTAAATTCGTGATTGCGCCGCACATGCGGCTCCAGGAGTGGATCGCCGAGGAGAAAGGTTATTTTCAGGCCGAGGGGCTGGACTACGATTTTAAGGACGAACTGTACTCCAAGGATGGCAAGAAGCACGACTTGGGCAACAAAATCGGCGCGTATCAGACCTTCGAGCGCGGCCGCACCACGGACGTCAGTTGTGCTTGCCATTGGACTGTGAACGTGGCCGCGTCCAACGGCCACGGAAAGCTCTACGCCGACGCGTACTCGGTTTCTCCCGCAGCCGTTTTCGTTCCGCCCGATTCTCCAGTCCGCCAGCCGGCCGACCTCGCGGGCGTACCGATTTCGGTGGGGTACCAATCCGGCAGCCACTATGCCACCATTCAGGGCCTGGAACAGTATATGCCCCTGGATCAGATCAAGCTTTCGTTCCAGGACGGCCTGCTGTTTAAACGCATGGAACTGCTGTACGACCGCAAGGTACCGGCTGTATCGCTATTCAGCGGCCCGTATTACTTCATGGAGCAGCTGGGCTTCCGGAAAGTGATCGACACCACTTTTATGATGGCGTCCATGATTACGGGCGACCCGGACCCGGAAGATGTGCGCAAGTACTTCCGCGCGTTGCGGCGTGCCCAGCGCGATCTCGATCTGCGCCCGGAACTTTACACTCACT
>Ga0209060_10001946_pt1 | contig 20535 bp, 15 predicted proteins | sample Coa_R1_8_FD_187155 | JGI IMG/M metagenome (GOLD analysis project Ga0209060, IMG submission 187155) | Surface soil microbial communities from Centralia Pennsylvania, which are recovering from an underground coalmine fire - Coalmine... | ecosystem: Environmental > Terrestrial > Soil >...
GAGTTCTTTTCCCGTGCCGCTTTCGCCGTAAATCAAAACTCGGCCGTTGGTCGGTGCGGTGACGGCGATCTGCTGGCGCAGCGCCTTCATCGGCACGCTTTCACCGATGACTTGATAGCGATGTCCGAGTTCGCTGCGAAGAGTTTGATTTTCTTCTTCGAGGCGGCGCTGCTGCACGGCGTTGCGCACGAGGACGATGATGCGTTCGAGCGAAAGCGGCTTTTCGACGAAATCGAATGCACCGAGTTTCGTGGCGCGGACCGCGGTTTCAATGCTGCCGTGGCCGGAAATCATAATGACCGCCGGAGGATGCGGAATGGATTGCAGACGGCTGAGGGCTTCGAGGCCGTCCATGCCGGGAAGCCAAACGTCGAGCAGAATGACTTCGAGATCGCCGCGCGAGGCACGCTCGAGCGCTTTTTCGGCGGACTCGGCGGATTCGACGTGGTAGCCCTCGTCGGTGAGGATGGACGAGAGAGATTCGCGGATGCCGGCTTCGTCGTCAACGACGAGGATGTAAGGATGTGCGGGCATGATGAATACCAAGGTATCGCATTCGGAGTGAGTGTGGCAAAGGCGAGACACACTGGTGGAAGAGAGATCTTGCGGGAGAGGGGATACCCCCCTCCCGCCTATTTTCGTAAGTATTGAATCTAAAGAGGATGGCGCGAGGGTACCCCCCTGAGTTGTAGTACGCGGACCACGGAATTTTGACAGGGTGCAGGAGGGATTTTTCTGAGAGTGAGGCGTTTTGGGAGAATTGCGGAGTACGACGTGGCGGAAAGTGGACACTAGCGCCAGATCCCCGGAGAGGCGAGATGGCGTGGCGGAAACGCAGGGGCCGGGGTTACGCGAATGTTCTGTTTGTTGCGACGACTGCATGAACAACGGTAGAGCGAAAATGAATTCGAAACAATTGAGCGAAGGGATAAATTTAGTACAGCTGCACTTTGCCATCACGCGAGAATGAATTCGAAGTGGCGGAGTTAGGCGGCTCAGGGAATAAAGTCGGGCGGGTTGGGGATGCCATAGACGGGAAGATCGGGGCGATCGAAGGACACCAATCTAGGAAATCAGAGTTTCGTATTTTTTGTGATCGCCGATCCAGAACCAGAGGAATCCGGAAGGCCGTTTGAGGGCCAGGGCGCGATAGTTGAGAGTGACTCGCGCCGACCATACTTCGCGGCCTCTGGATGCTCCAACTTTTTTGAATTGCAGCGATGGATGCTGCGGATTGCTTTTCAGCTGTTGAAACTGCCGGTCCGCCCGGCCTCTAATTTCTGGCGGCAATTCTTCATATGCCTGCCAGAAAGCTTCGGTGGCAAGGTGTTTCATTTACTTAAAGAGGGCGAGTTCTCGAGTGGGTTTCATCGTCCAGTGCGCGGTCGACGGCAGTGTCGAGCCGGCCCTCGGCGAGATCGGTTTCGATGCGCAGATCCAGGGGCCGCGGACCCGCGTATTCATCGAGCCAAACGCGGAGTTCTTCCAATTCTTCTTGGGTGAGGGTTCCGATTGCGCGCTCAATTTCCTCAATTTTCTTAGCGGCCATATTTTGTACTCGCTCCGGGAGCGATGTGCAGCAGTGAGTGATTATAGCACTTTCAACAAGGGACTCAGATTGTGGGAAGGCCGGGAGATACGGTAGCGGAGCGAGCATCTAGTGGTATGCTTTCGCGCTATGAAGGCAAAAGGGCTGACACCGATATTGAATGTGAGCGACATTGCGGCGAGCTTCGCGTGGTTTGAGAAGTGGGGCTGGCGCAAAGGATGGGACTGGGGAACGCCGCCGACGTTTGGAGCAGTGTATTCGGGCGAAGACGTGCAGATTTTTTTGTGCGTGGGAGCGCAAGGGGGACGAGGGAAGGGAACGAACAGCACCACGTTTCAAGTGGATGACGATGAAGCCGGCGATAAGGGCGCGTGGATGTCCGTGTGGGTGGACGATGTGGATGCGGTGCATAAGGAGTGTGTCGCCGCAGGACTGGATGTAACGTTTCCGCCGCACGACATGCCATGGAAAGTGCGAGAGATGCATTTGCGGCATCCGGACGGGCACGTGTTCCGCGTGAGCAAGGGAATTGTGGAAGAGCGGTAGCGTGACAGGGGTTGTTGACCTGTGAAGATCATTAGAAGGTTAGTGGTACATCCGAGTTCCGGCGGGGTTCGTATTACAATTTGAATGTCATGATACGACGATTGAATGTAGCGACAGGGTGTTTGGTGCTTCTGGGAAGCCTGACGGGAGCGGCGAGGGCTCAGACGCCAACAGCGAGTGCGCCGGCGCCGGGTGGGCAACGTCTGACGGCGGCGCAGCTTCAGGGCGACGTGGCGGTGCTGAGGCGGGCTTATGAAGAGCTGCATCCGGGGCTTTACCGGTACAACACGCGCGAGCAGATGAAAGCGAATTTTGAGGAGCTGGCGCGGGCGCTGAATCACGACCAATCGCTGGCAGAGGCATATCTGGCGATTTCGCAATTTACGGCAAAGGTGAAGTGCGGACATTCGTATCCGAATTTTTTCAATCAGCCGAAAGCGATTCAGGCGGCGCTGTTTCAAGGGAAGAACCGGGTGCCGTTCTATTTTGTGTGGATCGACAGGCGGATGATCGTGAAGAAGGATTTTTCGGAGGAGAAGGCACTGCGGCCGGGCGATGAGATTGTGTCAATGAACGGAACGCCGGTGACGGAGATTCTTAAGAAACTTTTGACGATTGCGCGAGCAGACGGTTCGAACGACGCGAAGCGAGTGGATTTGTTGAATGTGACGGGCGATTCGGAGTATGAGACGTTCGATATTTACTTTCCCCTGTTCTTTCGGCAGGCAAGTCGGAAGATGAAACTACGAGTGCTGCGAGGGAGAGAAGGGAAATTAAGCGAAGTCGAAGTGACAGCGCTGACGTACGAACAACGGCTGGCACCGATCAAAGAGAAGGTGGCCGCGAAAAGGGGAGATGTACCGCTGTGGAAATTTGAGTTTCTGCGGCCGGATGTGGCGTACCTGAAGATGCCGGACTGGGCGGTGTACGACAGCAAGTGGGACTGGAAAGCATTTCTTGGAGATGTGTTCGAGCAATTGGATACGAAGAAACCGGCGCATTTCATTGTCGATTTGCGCGGGAACGAAGGTGGGATCGACGCGGGGAATCCCGTGCTTGAGCATTTGATTGAGAGGGATTTGCCGCTGGAACAATACGAGCGGCGAGTGCGGTACCGAAAAGTGCCGGACGATTTGGCACCGTACCTGGACACGTGGGACCCGTCGTTCAAGGATTGGGGAGAGAAAGCGGTGGATCTGCACGATGGATTTTTCAGGCTGACGCGGTACGACGATGACGAGCGCGGCGATGTGATTCATCCGAAGGGGAAGCGATACGCGGGTAAAGTCTGGGTGCTGGTAGATGCGTCGAACAGTTCGGCAACATTTCAGTTTGCGAGGGTAATCCAGGCGAACCGCTTGGGGACGCTGATAGGAGAGCCGACGGGAGGAAATTTGCGTGGGATCAACGGCGGGGCATTTTTCTTTCTGCGGCTGCCTAATTCGAAGATTGAAGTGGATGTTCCATTGATTGGGACGTTTCCCGGTACGCCGCAGCCGGATGGCGGGTTGCAGCCAGACGTAGTGGTGACTGTAAAGGCCGAAGACATTGCGGCGGGGAGAGATGCCGCATTGGAATATGTGCTTGCGGACAAGGAATAGAGGAACGAAGCGCTGCGGAAATGCGCGCAGCGCTTTGTTCGTGAAAGGCCGTGAGGACTAGTTATCGTCGTCGTTGCCGGAGCCGATGATGATGCTGTGGCTGCCACCGTCGGCCGGATCGGTGATGCCGCCTGCCAGAGTGAGCACATTGTAATTGCAGATTGTGTTCTGATCGTTCACTCCCGGGTTTGCCTGAACGATCAGGTCGTCACCTGCGGGGAGGACAATGGAGACGGCCGGGTGCTTGTCATTCCCTTTGGTCCAGAATTCGAGCATGTAGGATGTATTGTCGGCGTTGGTAAACTGAACTTGGCCACCGTTTGGAATGCTCACGGGATTTGGTGTGGGAATTCCGTTGGTGATCGTAACGGGAGCAGGAGTTGCGATGGGGCTCATTTGGGTTCCGGTTTCAGGCATGTTATTTCCTTTCACTATTGGACGTATTTCCGCTTGCGCGGAAAGTCTGGTCGCTCAACAGATCGATCAAGCGCGGGCGACTCTTAATATCGGCAAGCGAGCCTCCGTTTGCAAGGCTCCGCGCAGCGAATTCTAGTGCCTTCTTGCGGTCCGCCAGGTCTTCGTAGGACTCCGCAGCATCGAGGAGGATGGAAGAATCTTTGGGTTGTAAAGCGAGAGCAGAATCGAGCTGCCTCATGCTCTTGTCCCGAAGACCTGACTCGGCATACAGCGTGGCCAAGAGTGAATGCGCACCTGCATCCTGTGGATGATTCGAGACGAAGTCCTCGAGCAGGGAAACCGTTTTTGTCCGCGTTTCCTTGATCTTGTTTTCATCGCGCATCCACTCGTAGGCGAGGAGCAGGTTGTTCCAAACGTTGTAGTCGCGATCGTTCAGCTTGAGCGCTTCGCGGCTTGCATCCGCGGATTCCTGATAGCGGTTCTGTGTGAGGTAGAGACGGCCGAGATTTGCCGATGCGGCGTAGTTCGGGGAAAGCTGCGTAGATTTCTTGAGAGCGACTTCCGCCTTGGAGAGAGAGGCAGGATCGTTTAAGTCAAGATAGGCCCCGCCGAGATTGCTGTAGGCAGTTGCGTTGTCAGGTGTGAGTTCGATGACGCGCTGAAATTGAGAAACGGCGTCTTGCACACGGCCCTGGCGATAGTAGAAAAATCCGAGACTGTTATATCCATCCCAATAATCGGGCTTTAGGGCGATGGCGCGCTTGTAGCTTGCTTCGGCATCCGGAACGCGGCCCATGCGTTCATAGTCTCCAGCGAGGCCGATGATGGCGTCGGCGTCGCGTGGATTGATCTCAAGCGCTTTTTGGAATTCCGAAAGAGCGAGATCATTTTTTGCCGCTGCGGAATGCACGCGCGCGAGGGAAACGTAGGCGGCGGGGAGATGATTGTCGAGCTGGACGGCGCGTTCGAGCATGGCGGAGGCTTGTTCGATCCAGCGGGGGTTGGGGTCGACTTGATTTCTTAGGCGATAGGCTTCACCGAGGGATGCGTAGCCGAGGGCGAATTGGGGATCGGCGTGGACGGCGTCGTTGAGCGCGTTTACGGCCTGGTCGAGATTGCCGGGCTTGTCGTAGCGCTGCATGAGGCCAAGGGCTTTGAGATAAAGCTCGTAGGCAGCGGGAGAAGCACGGCCGCCGGTGGCGCGAAGCATTTCAGCGGAGACGTTGATGTTCATGAGGCGGCCGAGGCGAGCGACGGCTTCGTCCTGAAGAGAGGAGAGATCGCCGGCGCGGTCATCGAGGACGGCGGAGCCGAGCTGGCGGAGATCCTTGGCGTCAATAAGATTTACGGTGAGCTGAATGTCTTTGCCGTCGCGACGGATGCTGCCTTTGACGACGAGATTGGCGCCGAGATCGCGGCCAGCGGAGGAGGGGTCGGAAATTTTGCGGCTGCGAACGACGCTCGAAGGAACGACCCAAAGAGATTGCTGCGCGGAGTCGAGGTTGGTGAGCTTGCTGGTGAGGGAATCCATGAGGCCTTCAGCGATGGGCTCGTTGGCGGGATCGTTGCCGATGTTGTCGAAAGGGAGGACGGCGACGTGTCGCTCGGCGATTCTGCCGGAGACGATGGCTGCGGCGCGTTGGCGAACCGAAGGGATCAGCAACGTGAGCGCGGAGAGAACGACGAGCGCGAGCGCTGCGAAAAGATACGGGGCAGCGCGACGAGCGGAAGGAACGGCTGCGGATGCAGAGGAAGTCGCAGCCCAGCGCGGTTCGGATGCGCGAGAAAGGATTTCCTTGAGCGCTGCGGAATTGCTGGCGCCGAGAGAAGTGGGCGGCTCGGCGGGAAGTCCGGACGTCGTGAGTTGTGCGCGGAAAGATTCCAGGTCGGTGAGGAGGTCTTTTGCCGCGGCGTAACGGTGCTCGGGTTTTTTTGCGAGGCCGCGAAGGGCGATGGGCTGAAGCGCGGCTGGTAGCGCGTCGATTGCGACGGGAGGCTGATTGAGAATGGCGAAAGACATGGCCGTGGCGTTTTCGCGCGCGAAAGGATGGCTACCGGTGATGATTTGGACGAGAAGAACAGAGAGCGCCCAGACGTCACAACGCTGATCTACGGGTTCGCCGAGGATTTGTTCGGGTGCCATGTAGGGAAGCGTGCCGCTGGTGGTTTGCGTGAGTGTGGCGCTGGGAGTAGCGACGATGCGGGCGAGGCCGAAGTCGACGATGCGCGCGTTGCCGTCATTGGTGACGAGGATGTTGGCGGGCTTGATGTCGCGATGGATGATGTTTCGCGCGTGGGCGGCGGCGAGGCCGGCGGAGATTTGGACGAGGAGGTCGAGGGCTTGGCGGAGAGGAAGGGGACCGGCGTTGAGCGTTTGCGCGAGGGTCTGGCCGGAGTAATAGGCCATGACGATGAAGAGCTGGCCGTCGGGCGTTTTGTCGATGCCGTAAATGACGCCGATATTGGGATGATCGAGCGCGGAGGCAGAGCGCGCTTCGCGAAGGAAGCGTTCGCGGTCGGAATCGCTGGGGAGAAGATCGTGAGGAAGGAATTTTAGCGCGACAGGACGTTCGAGCTGCAGATCGAGCGCTTTGTAGACGACGCCCATGCCTCCAGCGCCGAGTTTTTCCTGAATGCGATAGTGAGAAACCGTCTCGCCGATCATGAGGGTGGGTTGGGCGCGATTGTAGAAGGACAGTAAGGGCAAGTCAACGAAGCATGTCAGGGTTAAAGAAATATAGGAATGCGCGAGCCTCAGAGGGAGCGGAGAAGATAGCGGACGGTTTTTGCGCCGTCGTGGACGGAGGCGCGGCCGACTTCGGCGAAGCCAAGATTGGCGTGAAAAGCGTCGGAGGCAGGATTTGGCGGCACGAGATTCACTTCGCAAACGATGCGGGAGTGGCCGGCGTCTTTGGCTCGTTGGAAAAGATCGGCGTAAAGCGCTTTTGCGAAGCCCTTGCCGCGCGCAAGAGGGGATGTGACGACGCGGTCGACGTAGACGAAGCGGTCGTAGCGTTCGCGGAACCAGAGAAAATTGGGGCTGTCGTAGCCGGCGGTTTGGTCGAGGGCGATGAGGAAGGCGGCAGCGTCGTCGAGCGCGACGGCGGCAAAGCTGGTTCGGATGAGCTTGTCAAATTGCGCGAGCGTGAGTGGAGAGAGCTCGGTGGCGTGCGCGTTGTTTAGAGCAAGGAACGGCGTGGTGGCAACGCGGAGCGGACGGAGTGCGGGATTCGCGGGGAGAGTCGCGGTCATTGGTTGCGGTTGCTTCTTTCTGGGCCAATCATCGAATAGATGCGGGATTGGGCGGCGAGGTTATGAGGGATTATTTCGTTTGCAGTGCGGCTGGTTCAAGCAAATCCCATTTATTGCCGTAGAGGTCTTCGAAGACGGCGACGGTGCCGTAGGATTCGATGCGGGGAGATTCGAGGAACCGGATGCTGTGGGCGCGCATGGCGGCATGGTCGCGGTGGAAATTGTCAGTGTGAAGAAAAAGAAAGACGCGGCCGCCGGTCTGATTTCCCACTGAAGCGAGTTGCTGCGGAGTTGCGGCGCGAGCGAGCAGGAGCGCACTGCCGTGCGAGTTCGGCGGGCTGACGACGACCCAGCGTTTTCCGGCACCCATGTCCGTGTCTTCCACGAGGGAAAAACCGAGTTTTTGTACGAAGAACTCGATGGCTTCGCCGTACTCGCGGACGAGGTATGAGACGAGGGCGATCGATTGCGAGCGCGGTGGATTTTTGGAGGAGGAAGGCATCGATTCACGCAAGGCCTGCGGAGGTTGCGGAACGATCGATGGACGGAGTGAGTTCGGCGGGAGGCAGTTCGAGGATAAAGCGCGAGCCGATGGGGGAATTGTCTTCGACGCGGAGAAGGCCGTTGTGCTCGGAGACGATGCGAGACGCGATGGCGAGGCCGAGGCCAGTGCCGCGGTCTTTGGTGGAAAAGTGCGGGAGGAAAAGTTTGTCTTTGTCGGCGGGAGAGATGCCGTGACCGGTGTCTTCGACGCCGATTTCGACGGAGTCGGATTCGGAGTTGAAGCGCGTGAAGACGCGGATATTGCGAACGGGAGCGGACTCGATCGCTTCGGCGGCGTTGTCGATGAGATTGACGATGACGCCGCGCAGAAGACCGGCGTCGGCACGAATTGCAGGGACGTTGTCGGCGAGATTGCTGGCGAGGAGGATGCCGTCGAGTCGGCCGGAGAAAACTTCGAGCGCTTCGCGGACAATGTCGTTGGCGGAAGCGGGCTCGAGTTTTGCGGAAGGGAACCGGACGAATTGAGAAAACTCGTTGACGAGTGCTGCGAGCGTGCCGACTTCGCGTTCGATGAGATGGGAACATTCTTCGACGAGGCGGGTGAGTTCGGGGTCGAGCGGTTCGGCGGTTTCAGACTCGGTGCGGCGCTGCATATGACGGATCAGGCGTTGGGAGGAAAGCTGAATTGGTGTGAGGGGATTCTTGATTTCGTGCGCGATGCGGCGAGCGACTTCCTGCCACGCTGCGGATTTTTGCGCGAGGAGAAGTTCGGTGAGGTCGTCGACGACGAGAACGTAGCCGGAGTTTGCCCGACGTGGGCCGAGCGAGCTGACCGTGACAGCGGCGTGAAGAACGCGGCTGCCGACGACCATTTCGATTTCGCGGGAAACGACGCCCATGCGCAGGGAGCGGCGCATCAGGTTTTGCACGACGCGGGAGGATTCAGAGCCGAGCAGGGCGTCGAGCGTTTCGGCTTGCGGCGAGTTTGGACCGAAAATTCGCGTGACGGCAGAGTTGCTGCGGACGATGCGCGCATCGGAGTCGAGCGAGAGCACGGCGGTTGGAATGCTTTCAAGAACGGTTTCCATCAACTGGCGGCGGCGCTCGAGTTCCTGCACAGCCTGTTGCAGATTGCGCGTGAACTGGTCGATCTGCGAACGCGAGTCGCGAAGCTGCGTGGTCATGGCGTTGAAAGAGCGTACGAGCAGGCCGAGTTCGTCCTGAGCCTGCTCGGGAACTTGATAGTCGAAATTGCCGGAGGAGACTTCGCGGGTGCCTTCGGCGAGCGCTTCGATGGGAACGGTGACTTGTTTCGCGAGGTAAAGCGCGGCCCACATCAGCGAGAAGAAAAGAAGTACGGTGAAGAAGACGAGGATGAGTAAGAGTTGGCGTTTTAGGGCGCGCAGATGTTGCTTTTCCTGGTCGTAAGCAGCGCTCTGCAACTGAATTTCCGCGAGCCGTACGGCGAAATCATCCGGCGCTCTACGCGCGGCGTATGCGAAGCCATTTTGTTTGAGCGGACCTGCGGCCGCGATGAACAAGTGCCCATTTGCGGACCAAAGCTGCGCGCCACTGGCTAGCTTTTGCTTGAAGACGGGGAGGGATCGCGTGGATTCCGCTGGTGAAGATGTCGGAGCGGCGTCGCCGGGAGGAGTACATTCGTAAAAACCAGTGATTGAGCCGTGGTCATCCGCTTGCCAATATGCGTCCGCCGCGCCGCACAGAGCTTTCGTGCCGGAGGCAACAATGAGGAAGGGCTTGTTTTCCTCGAGTTTGGCGAAGGAGGAGGCGACGCTCGTGAGGCGCTGATATTCCGAGTGGCCCATCTCCTGAATGAGGCCGCTGCTCTGCTCGGCGGCGATTTCGAGCGGGCGAGGGAACCAGCGCGCGAGCGTACGGTTCAAGAGCGAGTAGCTGACGAAAAACATGAAGAGGACGGGCAGGAGGGAAATGGCCATGGCGCCGAGGACCATTTTCGATTTGAAGCGAGCGCCGAGTTGCTCGCGGCTACGCTCGGCCCAGAGGCGCAAGGTGCTGCGGACGAGGACGAGCGCGAAGACCATGAGCAGCGCCGTAATGAAGGACGAGACTGCGTACAACGTGAGGACATCACGCCAAGTGCGGGGCTGGAACGGAGCATCGAGCGAGCCAAGTGTGAAGACCGCAGCCAGTAGCAGGGTGAGAATGATGCCGCCGACGATGAGGCGCAGCCGCTGACGCGAGGTAGTGGATGTCATGATTTGCCGACTCGCAGCGGACTCTCCAAGGGAAGAAACTGCCGCAGTGCGCAGTTGGAACAATCCGCGCCGGATTTGCGGCAGAAGTTTTTGCCGGTGTGCACGATGAGCGCGTGAAATTCGTTGAACACTCGCGGCTCGCGCGGCAGGGAAGCTTCGAACAGAGCCCGCGAGTGTTCGTAAGAATGGTCTTTCGATGAGAGCGCGTGCCGTTCCATGATTCGCCGCGCATAAGCATCCACCACGAAGACGGGACGATTGCCCGCATATAAGAGGATGGAGTCTGCGGTTTCGGGTCCAATCCCGCGAATTGCCAAAAGTTGTTCGCGCAACGCGCCAGTGGGAGTTCGAAACATTTTCGTCAGCGATCCGCTGTACTCGTCCGATAGAAACGCCACAAACGCTTTGAGTTTTTTCGTCTTCTGGCGGAAGTATCCGGACGGGCGAATCAGCTGCGCCAGCAAAGCTGGCTCAACCGCCCGCATCTTAGCAGGCGCTAACAATCCGGCCCTGCGCAAATTTCGAATCGCGCTCTCGACATTCGTCCAAGCTGTGTTCTGTACGAGAATCGCACCGACAATGACTTCAAAGCGGCTGCGCCCTGGCCACCAATGCTGCGGTCCATGGGCATCGAATAACGCGTGGTAGTAATCCTGGAGGATCGGCAGCGGCGCAAGCGCCGATGTGCGCGGCTTCGCGGAGACACTTTTCGTCACGCGAAATCTTACACGGACAGAATGTGGCAAAGAATGCGCGGACGCCATCGCAAACTTCACGATAGCCACCGCGCCGGAGCAAGTCAAGAAAAGGGCTGGTACCAAAGCACTACGCGCGTTTTTTGCTGTCCTTTCGTACAGGTATTAGCAATTCAGAACCCGATGACAATTTCGGTCTGCCGCCAACGCCGGACTTTGTTAACTTGAGCGGTGGGAAGTTGCGGTCACTGGAGCTCAGTTGATGTCGGTTCGCCTTGGCGAAATTTTGGTCAAAGAAAACCTGATCTCCCAAGATCAGCTGCAGAAGGCGCTGGAGTTTCAGCGGTCCAACGGCGGCAAACTGGGGAGTTGTCTGACGAAGCTTGGCTTCATCACCGACGACGACATCACCGGTGTCCTCTCCCGGCAGTACGGCGTCCCCTCCATTAACCTGAAATATTACGAAATTGATCCAAACGTCATTCGTTTGATTCCGCAGGATACGGCTCTGCGCTATCAAGTCGTCCCGTTGTCCCGCGTTGGCTCTGTTCTGACCATCGCGATGACCGACCCCACAAACGTGTTCGCGATGGACGACGTGAAGTTCATGACCGGTTTCAACGTCGAACCAGTGGTCGCGTCCGAAGCCGCGATTGCAGAAGCGATTTCGCGCTGTTACGGCGGCGCTGCTTCCAACGGCGAAGAGCTGACCAACTTGATGAAAGACCTCGTCAATGAAGACGAGGAACTTGAGTTGGCGGCGGATGAAGCGGAACTGGATGCCGCGGCCCTCGAGAAGGCCGCCGACGAAGCGCCCATCATTAAATTGGTCAACTTGATTTTGACGGATTCGGTCAAGCGCGGCGCGAGCGATATTCACGTCGAGCCTTATGAAACGGAAATGCGTGTGCGGTTCCGCGTGGACGGCCAGCTGCAGACGGTGATGAACCCGCCGCTCAAACTCAAAGACGCCATCACCAGCCGTATGAAGATCATGGCGAAACTGGACATCGCAGAAAAGCGCCTGCCGCAGGACGGCCGCATCATGATCAAGTACAAGGCCGACGGCAAAAAGAAGGAACTCGACTTCCGCGTTTCCACGGTTCCGACGCTCTACGGCGAAAAAATCGTGCTCCGGTTGCTGGATAAGGAAAACCTGCGACTGGACATGACCAAGCTCGGATTCGAGCAGGAATCGCTCAAGAAATTCGAGCGGAATATTTTGAAGCCGTACGGCATGGTGCTGGTCACGGGTCCGACGGGTTCCGGCAAAACCAACACGCTTTATTCTTCGGTCGCGCGCCTCAACCAGGTCGACACCAATATTATGACCGCCGAAGACCCGGTCGAATTCCAGCTAGGCGGCATCAACCAGGTTCAGATGAAGGAGCAGATCGGCTTGAACTTCGCAGCCGCCTTGCGCGCCTTCTTGCGGCAAGACCCGAACATTATTCTCGTCGGCGAAATCCGCGACTTTGAAACGGCGGAAATCGGCGTCAAGGCCGCGCTCACGGGCCACTTGGTTTTGTCCACGCTGCACACGAACGACGCGCCTTCCACCATCAGCCGTTTGATGAACATGGGTATCGAGCCGTTCCTCGTGGCGACGTCGGTGAACCTGATTTGCGCGCAGCGCCTTGTGCGGCGCATTTGCGCCAATTGCAAGGAACAACTCGAAATTCCAGAGCAAGCGCTGATTGATGCCGGTTACACGCCGGAAGAAGTGAAAACGACCAAGATTTATCACGGCAAAGGCTGCACGACTTGCAACAAGGGCGGCTACAAAGGCCGTACCGGCTTGTACGAAGTGATGGAAATCAACGACGAACTGCGCGAGTTGATCCTTGTGGGCGCGTCGGCACTCGAACTCAAAAAGAAGGCCATCGAGCAGGGAATGATAACGCTGCGGCGAAGCGGCCTGATTAAGTGCGCGTTGGGACAAACGACGCTGGACGAAGTCCTGCGCGAAACAGTTTTATAACGAAGAAGGTGAGCGATGTCAGGAATCACGCTGAGTGAATTGTTGAAAAAGATGATCGAGATGGGCGGCTCGGACCTGCACATCACGACGAACAGCGCGCCGCGCGTGCGCGTTCACGGCCACCTGCGCCCGCTCGATATGCCGCCGCTTACCGCCGCGGACACGAAATCCCTGGCTTACAGCGTTTTGACCGATGCCCAGAAGCACCGCTTCGAAGAAAATCTTGAGCTCGACTTTTCTTTCGGCCTGAAAAACCTTGCCCGTTTCCGCGGCAACGTTTTCAATCAACGCGGTGCGGTTGGTGCGGTCTTTAGAACGATTCCTTGGGAAATCAAAGGCTTTGACGCTTTGGGGCTTCCGAACGTGGTGCGTGGTTTGTGCGACAAGCCGCGCGGCCTGGTGCTCGTCACCGGTCCGACCGGTTCCGGCAAGTCCACGACGCTCGCCGCGATGCTCGACAAGATTAACGCCGAGCGCGAAGAGCACATGATCACGATCGAAGACCCGATCGAGTTCCTGCACAATCACAAAAAGTGCCTGGTAAACCAGCGCGAAGTCCACGCGGACACGCACTCGTTTGCGAACTCGCTGCGCGCCGCGCTTCGCGAAGACCCCGACGTCGTTCTCATCGGCGAAATGCGCGACCTTGAAACAATTGAATCCGCTCTGCGTATCGCGGAAACCGGCCACTTGACGTTCGCCACGCTTCATACGAACAGCGCCGCGTCGACCATCAACCGTATTATTGACGTTTTCCCCGCGCACCAGCAGCCGCAGATTCGCGCGCAGCTCTCCATGGTGCTCGAAGGCATTCTTTGTCAGGCGCTTTTGCCGCGCGTCGATGGCCGCGGCCGCGCCATGGTGATGGAAGTCCTGATTCCGACTCCCGCCATCCGCAACCTGGTTCGCGAAGACAAAATTCACCAGATCTATTCCGCAATGCAGACGGGTACCGGAACAACGGGTATGCAGACGTTCAATCAGGGACTGGCCAGCGCGTATTTCTCGAAGGCCATTTCGCTGGACGTTGCGCTCTCGCGTTCTTCCAATCCGGATGAGTTGCAGGACATGATCAACCGAGGCGTCGCAGCCCCCTCGACGGGCGGCTCGAAGGTGCCGGTTGGCAAGCGATAAGAGTTTCTGCGGGCGGCTCGAGGGTTAGCCTGCGAAAGACGTGACCGACTGAGGAGGTTAGGTTATGCCGGTCTATACATACAGAGGTACAAACCGCACCGGAGCATCGGTGAGCGGAGAGATGGTCGCAGCCAGCAAGTCCGACCTGCAAAATCTTTTGAAGCGGCAGCAGATTACCGCTTCGAAGATGAGCGAGAAGGGCCGGGAGTTCAACGTCCCGACGTTTGGCGGCGGCGTGGATTCCAAGGAGCTCGCGATCTTCACGCGGCAGTTCTCGGTGATGATTGACGCCGGCTTGCCTCTCGTGCAGTGCCTGGAAATTCTCGCAGGCCAGCAGGAGAACAAGACGTTTCAGAAGGTGCTGACGAACACGCGCGAAATGGTGGAAGGCGGCTCGACGCTGTCCGCCGCCATGAAGGCGTCGCCCAAAGTGTTCGATCCGCTCTACACCAACATGGTGGAAGCGGGCGAGACGGGCGGTATTCTCGACACCATTCTGCAGCGGCTTTCGTCGTACATCGAAAAGAGCGTCAAGCTGCAGCGCGCGGTGAAGTCCGCCATGGTGTACCCGATCGGCGTTCTGACGGTCGCCGGCGGCGTTATCACCCTGCTGCTCTGGAAAGTCGTTCCGATTTTCGCAACATTGTTCGCGGGTTTGGGCGTGGAACTTCCGCTCCCGACTCGTATCGTCATCGCACTGTCGAATTTCATCGGCAGCTACTTCGGCTTGCTGATTCTCGTTGGACTCGTGGGCGGCATCTTTGCGATCAAGGCGTGGTATGGAACGCCGCAAGGCCGCTATGCACTGGACAGCCTGATTCTTAAGCTGCCCGTGCTGGGAATCCTCATGAAGAAAATCGCGGTCGCACGGTTTACGCGGACGCTCGGTACGCTCATCTCGAGCGGCGTGCCCATCCTCGAAGGACTCGACATCACCGCCAGAACCGCGGGCAACGCGGTTGTGGAACGCGCGCTCATCAAGGTTCGCAGGTCGCTCGAAGAAGGCAAATCACTTACCGAGCCGCTGAAGGAATCCGACGTTTTCCCGGGCATGGTGACGCAGATGATCGGCGTTGGCGAACAGACCGGCGCCATGGATGCCATGCTTCAGAAGATTGCGGACTTCTACGAAGAAGAAGTCGACGCGGCGGTCAAGGATTTGTTGACGGCTCTCGAACCGATCATGATCGTGTTTTTGGGTTTGGTGGTCGGCGGCGTTGTTATCTCGATGTACTTGCCGCTGTTCACGGTTATCGGAAAACTCAGCGATACGCACTAACCGGACGCTCGTCCGGAAGTGAAGCAGGACCGGGCGAGGGGAGGCCGCCGAAAGGGCGACCTCCCCTTGTTTCGCTTGTAACGAAGAATCGTTTTGGCTAAAGGCGCCGTGCCGCGATGGAAAAGACGCACAACATCCAGGAGTGGTTGACGTGGCTGACGCGCGTGCGCCTGCTGTTCATCGTCCTGATTCTGGCGGTTGGCGGAGCGTGGCCGCAGTATTTTCCGACATCGAACGCATACCGTTTGTTTCTGCCGATTCTGGTGCTTTGGATTACCTTCGCGATCCTGGAGCTGATTCTGGTTCGGTGGATGCCGCATGCCACGTGGCAGGGCGGTCTGCATGTTGCGTGCGACGTGGTCATGGTCACCGGGGTCGTGTACGCCACAGGACTGCAGGATAGTTACTTTAATTCGCTCTATTTGCTCGTAATCATCGTTGCGACGATTTTGTTTTCGCGGCGCGCTGCGTATCTTACGGCAGTGTTTTGTTTAGTGCTGATGGGTGGCGCGGCGCTGCTCATGAATTCGGGGCGCCTGCCAGTCAGTTCCATCACGGCGCCTTCTGAGTCTGGCTTGCGGATTTGGTTTCTCAGCAACGCTCTCGGTTTTCTCGTTGTCGCGTATTTGGGCAGCGTCCTCGCACAATCGCTCCGGAGCAAGGGCAGGGAACTCGAAGAGAAGAGTGAAGAGCTGCTGGACCTGCAGGATTTCACCGAAGACATCATTCACTCCATGCGCGGCGGGCTTTTGACGACGGATGTCAGTGGTCGCATCACGCTGCTGAATCGAACCGGTGAAGAGATTCTGGGGCGCAAGTTTGTGGATGTTCGCGGACAGAATCTGCGCGAGTGGAACGAAGAGTTCTGGCTGCCGGGCAAAGCTGACGGAATGGAGAAAGCTGGCCAACGGCGCGAAATTGAATTTCAGACGCCCGATGGTCAGCAGCGCTACATCGGTATGAGCGTTTCGCCGCTCCGTTCACGGGATGCGGAACGCAGCGGTTTCGTTTTTAATTTTCAGGATTTGACCGACTTGCGCCGGCTTGAGCAGGAAGTTGCGACAAAAGAACGAATGGCAGCGTTGGGACGCCTGTCAGCCGCAATCGCGCACGAGATTCGCCAGCCACTTACGGCGATGGCGGGCGCCGTGAAAGAACTTGGCCGCATGGTTCCGCTCGAAGAGGACGAACGGCACCTCGTGAATATTGTCGGCCGCGAATCGGAACGGTTGAATCAAATCATTACGGACTTCCTGAATTACTCGCGCGAGAAGACTTACGAATTCCAGGAAGCGGACGTCAAATCGTTGTTGGACGAAACGTTGACGCTGCTCGAAAAGAAGCCTGAAGTCAGCACCAAGTACGCGATTGAACGCTCGTATAACGGCAGAGAGGCTCGGGCGCGCGTCGATTCCAGCCGGATTCGCCAGGTATTCTGGAACTTGTGCGACAACGCATTGCGAGCCATGCCGACCGGCGGCAAGCTAACCGTGAGCCTGGACGCACGGCCGTTCTGGTTGCGCGTCGCGTTTCGCGATACGGGCGTCGGGCTCGATGCGAAACAGAAGGCAAAGATTTTTGAGCCGTTGCAATCCAACTTTGAGGGCGGTACGGGCCTGGGGCTTTCCATCGTGTACCAGATTGTTCAGGCGCATAGCGGGCGCATCACGGTGATCTCGGAAAAAGACAAGGGTGCGGAATTTATCGTGGAACTTCCACGAGTGGCGTGAGGGACTATGCTAGCGACGAAACCAATGCCCAGAGAAACGAAGGAAAAAGAAATTACGCGGGACGTGGCTCACATCCTTGTCGTCGACGATGAACGGTCCATCTGTGAACTGCTCGAGATTACTTTCCGCAAGGAAGGCCATCGCGTGGAAGTGGCGAATACCGTGGAGGCGGCGAAGCGCAAACTCGAATCGCAAATTTTTGACATCGTCATTTCGGACGTGCGGATGCCTGGCGCGGACGGCTTGGAGCTTTTGAAGTTCGTCAAGGAAGTTTCGCCCACGAGCTTTTTTCTTCTGATCACCGGCGTTCCTACTGTGGAGACGGCAATCGCGGCCATCAACGCGGGCGCCGATCGTTACGTGATCAAGGACCATGATTTAGTGGACCAGTTGCGCCGAGCCGTGGGTGGCGTTGCCGAGAATTTGAAGTTGCGCAAGGAAGCAGGATATTTGCGCAGGGAACTGCGGCGACTGACCGGCCTCGACAACATTCTCGGGCAGAGTCCCAAGATGCGCGCCATTTTTGAGCTGATTCAGACCATCGCTCCGCAATCGAGCCGCGTGCTCATCACCGGCGAAAGCGGAACGGGTAAAGAGCTTGTCGCGCGTGCCATTCACGAAAACAGCCAGCGCTCGCAGGCGCCGTTCATCACCATCAACTGCGGAGCGTTTCCGGAAACACTGCTCGAATCGGAACTTTTTGGCTACATGAAAGGGTCGTTCACCGGCGCGAACGAAAATCGCCAGGGGCTCTTCCAGGCTGCGCATGGAGGAACGCTCTTTATGGACGAAATCGGCAACATGAGCCTCACGATGCAGGTGAAACTCTATCGCGTCCTACAAGAGGGAAAAGTCCGTCCGATCGGAAGCAACGAGGAAATTGACGTCGATGTGCGAGTGATCGCCGCGACGAACAAGGACTTCGAAAAAGAAATCGCCGAAGGCCGCTTCCGCGAAGATTTGTACTACCGCTTGAGCGTCATTCCAATTCAACTGCCGCCGTTGAGCGACCGTCGCGAAGATATCGCGCTTCTGGCCCGCCACTTCATCGAGCGATTCCGCAAATCCATGGACAAGCCCATCGTCGGAATTTCCGCGGAAGCATTGCGCCGGCTGGAGGCCTACGATTGGCCCGGCAACGTTCGCGAACTCGAAAACACAATCGAACGCGCGATTGCGCTCGAAAGCGGCCCCGAAATCACGCTCGGCTCTTTGCCGGACCGCATCGCGGGTTACGCAGGATCGTCCAACGCCGCCAATGACAACGGCCACAGCGCCTCGTTCCCCGAAGCGGGCGTTAACTTTGAAGAGGAAATTGCCGATGCCGAGCGGCGCTACATTGCGGGCGCGCTGGAAAAGTCCGAAGGAGTCCGGACCAAAGCGGCGGAGCTTCTGCACATTTCCTATCGGTCCTTCCGCCACTACGCCAAGAAACACAATCTAATTGATAATTCTGAGCGATGTCGAGCGGCGGCAGCCTCGCTATTTTCGGACGAACACGACGCCTTGCGGATCGTCAAAAACTTTCTTGAATCGTGGATCGCATTGCAGTAACCCAACCAGCGGTGACTTCGCCGGCCAGATGATCAAGTTCGCTTGAGAGAGATCTGCGTCTTTTTCCCAGCCAGGAAATCCCTTGAGTGCGTTTGTATACTGCTGCACGCGCTCGTCGCCATGAACGTTCGTGCGGCCATCCATCGAAACTGGAATATTCGGCAGGCGCCAGATCAGAAATCCGCCGCTGGTGAAATCGTTGTAAAGCGGCCCTTGCAGGTGATGCTGTTCGACATAGCGAGCCGCGGCCTCCGGATATCGCCCTGCCAATCCCATTTCAATCCAGTTGTTATCGATGCCATAGCGCCGCCAGCCCACCGCGACGACCGCAACAATGCAAACCGCCAGCGCCAGTTTGCTCTTCAATTCCATCGCGCGTTCTGGCGTTGATTCTGTCCGTCGCAGGCTCACGGCAAGTAGCGCGACGGACACCGCGGCAAGGATCCACGTATCCTTGATCGATCGAAATCCCAGAATCGCCGCAAACGCAAACAGCAAAACATAAATCGGGCGAATCTTCCGGCTCCAGCCCAGCGCCCCAGCCGCCGCGAGAGTCAGTAGCGCCAGCACATAGTGGTACGGCTCACGGAAACTCATCGCCAGCATTTCGGAAATCGATTCGTAGATATGTTTTTGGCCGGCGTATACGAAAACCGTCGAGTAAACGTGCCAGCCATAAGGGGTAAGCAGCGTCGCGACGAAGCACGCCGCGGCAACCGCCGGCGACTTTCGGGGAAGCGGTGCGGGTTCTGCTCGATACCGCAACACCGAGTTCAGGATCGATTCACCCGCGAACAACGCCAGCACAATCAACCCGTGAATGAATTCGATGTGAATGCTCGCCCAAAGCCAGAATATTGGGATGAGCCAGTACAACCCGGAGAATTTGCCCTTGAGCAATGCGCCGAACAGAATCCGGAGCTCGAGAATGAAGAAAATAATCGTGAACATGCCGGGCCGCGGTGCATAGATCGAAGTCAGCGAATACGCGCCGAGCGTCGCTGCCGCAATCGAAGCCCAGAAAGAAAGGTCGAGGCCGCGCGCCAGCCGAAATAGGGAAGCCGGAATTGCAATTCGAAACACAATCTCTAGCAGCGCAAATCCCGCCAGCCCAAAAATCCGGTACAGCGCAACAAAAAAAATGTCGAAGAGCCAGCTGTAGTCATACCAGGCTTTCCCAGCGCCATAGATCGAAAATGGGTCCGTAAATGGAACAGCATGTTTCGCAAGGATCCACTCTCCCGCGCGCAAGTGCCAGCCAAAATCGGGGTCGTTCATGTAGAAGTCGCGCAGGAAGATCACCGCAGGCAGCGTGAACGCGATCAAAAGCGCGAGCATTCGAATGGACGCATTGCCACCAACGCGCGACCATACCGAACTCGGGTCTCCACCGGCCGGTCCCGCCAATCCTTCCTGGTTCCTCTGCGTCGTAAGATCCATTTTTGTCCGAGAGTCTGAAAATAGCCTGCTTTGAATCGCTCCACTAGGCGTATCGCCAGGCAGTTTCCAGAATTGAACGCAAGATCGTGACGGTTCGAATGAACTCAATCCAAGCTGTCGAGTCGCACCCAGTTCCCGCCGAGAAATGGCAGAACTGACACTAATTGTCACTAATTTTTGACAAAATAACGCACTTCCGCACTTTCCCGGCCCCCGCAGCTAGCCAGAATCCACTTAACATCCTATTTTTCTATTGCTTACGAATCCGCAGCCCTTGGTAGAATGCGTGCACTTTCTGAGTGGCAGTCTCGACGGAGCTATGACGGAGCGACCAGGCTATCCTTGTCCCTTGGGAGCTCTGAATGAAGAAGCAGCAGAAGGGTTTCTCTCTTATCGAATTGCTGATCGTCGTGGCGGTCATTTTGATCATCGCGGCCATCGCAATCCCGAACCTGATTAAATCGAAGATGGCAGCGAACGAAGCTTCCGCGGTTGGTTCGCTCCGCACGATCACGACGGCGCAGATCGCGTATTCCTCGGCCTGCCCGACGCTTGGTTTTGCCGCTACCTTGGCCGAGCTGAACACCAGCACGACTTGCCAGGGCGGTACGAGCCA
>Ga0209060_10001948_pt1 | contig 20507 bp, 18 predicted proteins | sample Coa_R1_8_FD_187155 | JGI IMG/M metagenome (GOLD analysis project Ga0209060, IMG submission 187155) | Surface soil microbial communities from Centralia Pennsylvania, which are recovering from an underground coalmine fire - Coalmine... | ecosystem: Environmental > Terrestrial > Soil >...
GTGATCGATGTCGGCCCCGAGGGGGGCGCCAAGGGCGGCGAGATCGTCGCCGCCGGAACCCCCGAAGAGGTGGCGCGCGTGGCCGGCTCGTACACCGGCCAGTTCCTGGCCCCTCTGTTGGGCGTCCGCCGCGGCCGCGCCACCACCGCGGCCTGACGCGGCCGATCAGTAGTCTTCCAGCGTCTTCAGCATCTCCGGCACGAACTGGCGCCGGATCTCGATCAACGAGGGCTGCTCGGCCGGGCGCATCGAGACGATCGGCTCGCCCTCGGGCCCGACCACGGCGCCCTCGACCAGATCGTCGCCGAACTCCATCCGCTGCAGAGGCGGTGGCGCGTCCGGCGCGGGCGCGGGCGCGGTCACGATCCGCGGCGCGGCCTTCGGCCGGGTCGCCGGGGCCGGCGCCGGTGACGCGGCGAAGACCCGCGCGCGGGCGAAGTGGCGGGCGGCGCGGGGCGCGGAGAGCGACATCTCGTCGATCGACAGCGCGTGGGCGGGCGGCAGCCCCGGTGAGGCAGCGGCCACGAACACCACCCCGAGCGCGCTCATCTGCACCCCCGGGAAGACGAACATCGCGCGCAACGCGCCCAGCCGCGCCCGCATCGCCGCCAGCGCGCGGTTCACCCGCGTCCGGGCGGTGATCGCCGGGGCGCCCACGCGCGCGCCGACCTCCTCGTACGGCAGGTCGCCGTGGAACCGCGCCAGCGCCGCCCGCCGCTGGGGCCGCGGCAACGCCGCCAGCGCGCGCCGCACCAACCCGCGCCGCTCGCGTCCCAGCAGCGCCGCCTCGGGATCGACCGGCGCGGCCGGCGGCTCGATCTCGGCCGCCAGCTCCTCGCGCCGCCGCGCCGCCCGCCAGCGATCGATCGCCGCGTTCCGGCCCACCCGCTCGAGCCAGGCCGCAGGGTTCCGCGCCTCGCCGGTCTGCTCCAGCACCGCCACCACGAGGTCCTGGGACAGGTCCTCGCTGTCGCCACGCGTGTGTCGGTCGGCGATCGCGCGCGCTTCGGCCCAAAGCTTTCGGTCCATGCTCATCACCTCCACAAGGATCGACGAGCCACCCACCCCGACGTTCCCCCGATTGTACAACGCCCGGCGCAAGGCCTGCCCGACGCGGGTTTGGGATGGGGCGTCAGAGGCCGCAGCGCGGCCGGGTCCAAGCACCGGGAGGCGTGGCTCCGCCACGCCGGTCCCCCTCAGACCACGGGGGAGGCCCGCGGCGGGGGCCCGCCCCCTCCGCGAAGCGTAGCGCCTCTCGCTCGAGCCGGCCGTAAGCCGGGTTCTGTTCCGGCGTCGCCGCCGGCGATGGTCATTCCTCTGGGCCGCCCGTTGCCGGACGGCTCGTGCGACCAACTCGAGACCGAATCAGCGCGGGCCACGCCGGCGGGTTGCCCCGCGATCTCGGACCGGTCTTGCTCCAGGTGGGGTTTGCCGTACCCCCCTCGTCACCGAGGGGGCGGTGCGCTCTTACCGCGCCGTTTCACCCTTACCGGCCCTTGCGAGCCGGCGGTCTGTTTTCTGTTGCACTGTCCTTCGAGTCACCCCGACTGGCCGTTAGCCAGCACCCTGCCCTGCGGAGCCCGGACTTTCCTCGACGGGCGCCCGAAGGGCCCGCCGCGACCACCTCACCGGCTCGAGCGAGAAGCGCGAGGACTATACCGCGAATCGCGGCGGCGAATCAGCCCGCGGGCTGCGTCGCGCCCGCGTCGGAACCGCCGGCCTTGTCGTCCTTCATCAGATCCTCCCAGTAGATGATCCGGTGGCAGGACGGGCAGGTCTCGATCGTCTGGCCGCGCTGGATGACGATGAAGAGCTGCGGAGGGATGTTCATGTTGCACCCCTGGCAGGTCCCGTTGCGCACGCTGACCACGGCCAGGCCGCGCCGCATGCGGATGTTCGAGTAGCGCTTCAGCACGTCCGGCTTGACGGCCGCCGCCAGCTTCTCGCGCTCGCCGCGCAGCTTGGCGATCTGGGCTTCGATCTCGCCCATCCGCTCCCTGGCCGCCTCCCCGTCCTTGGCGATCGAGGCCTTGAGCGCCTCGACGTCACCCGCCTTGTCGGCCAGCAGCTTCTTCTTGGCGTCGACCGCCTCGACCAGCTTGGCGATCTCGCCCTCGCGGTTCGTCAGCCCCTCGCGGCGCTGCTCGATCTCGCGCTGCGCGGCCATGTACTCCTTCGAGTTCTTGGCCTGGGCCAGCTTGTGCTTCGCGCCCGCCACCTGGATCTCGTCCTCGGTGAGGAGACCCTTCTGCTCGCCGTAGTACTTCTCCGTCTCGCCCAGCGCCTGCCGCTCGCTGGCCAGCAGCCCTTCGACCCGCGACAGATCGTTTTGCGTCGCGGCCAACTTCGTCGGGATCGCCTTGAGCGAGCTCTCCAGCTCTTGAATCTTTGCGTCGTGTGTCTGCAGCTCTTCCAGTCGCTTAAGCTGATCGCGCAATGCCTGCCTCCGTATGGAACCGTATGAGCGGCCGTTCCGTGCCGTCGAGAGTGGGCCCACCTGGATTCGAACCAGGGACCAGGCGGTTATGAGCCGCCAGCTCTGACCGCTGAGCTATGGGCCCAGCCTTGTACGGAATTGCCGTGTACAAAGAGGACGGAAATCTACACTGTGGATCCGCGACTGTCGAGGCGAAGCACCGACGGAAAACGAGTGGTTAGCGGCGGGACCGGACGCGTTCGGTCCTGCGCCGGCCCCGGCGAGCGAGCGCGGCGGCCGCCACCACCCCCAACCCCGCGAATCCGAAGCCCGCGCCGTCCCCGCCGCCGGACGCGCAGTGGCATCCGGAGCCGGCCTTAGGACCAGGGGTGCCGGCGTCGCCCGCGCCGCCGCCCCCGGAGCAGACGCTGGGGTCCCAGATCGCCTGCATCTCCTCGTAGTTGCAGCTGTCGAGGCAAACCTGCTGCACGCACGCCTTGATGCCGGCGACCTTGTCGTAGGTCATGAGGGGGGTGATCGTGGCCCCCTCGTCGGTCGAGGCGGCCAGTGCCCAGCCGTCGCTGTAGTTCTTGCCGGAGAGGTAGAGCGTCGCCTGCCCGCCCACCACCCGCTCGGCCAGCCCGACGAGGTGCGGCTGGGGCGAGAGGGTCCACGGCTGGAAGCTCATGGCGCCGTCCGTCGAGCGATAGCCGGCGCCCATCGTGCCGCCGCCCCCTCCCGGCAGGTTGACGAGCGCGCCGACCAGCACGGTTCCGCTGGCCAGGCGCGCGAACGCGCTCAGCGCGCCGTTGGCGACGGTGAGCGGCGTCGTGAACGTCGCGCCCCCGTCGCGCGTGACCGCCAGCGTCTCGGCGGCTGCGCCCGTCGCCCGCAGATAGACCAGCTGAGCGTCGGCCGGATCGACCGCCAGGATGCGCACGATGGCCGAGCCCAGCGGCGCGAGCAGATCGACCGGGGACCAGCTCTTGCCCCCGTCGGCCGAGCGCACCAGCACCGGATCGTAGCCGCCGCTGCCGGTCGTGTAGGTGGTGAGGTAGATGATCTGGGGATTGCTGCGCGCGATCTCCACCCCGACGATGGCAGCGCCCGCGGGCGCCGTGTAGAGCGGCGTGGCGGCGAAGGTCGCGCCCCCGTCGGTCGAGGCGTAGAGCGAGGCCACCGCCGCCACCCCGGCGTCGCCGGCCGGCGCGGCGGCCGCCAGCACGTGCATCGGATCGCCCGCGTCGGGGAAGAAGTCGGAGACCTTGAGCCCCGCGAGCGCCCCGCCCGCCGTCTGCCAGCTGCACGATTCGTCGCTGGAGAAGGCCAGGCCGGTGACCTGCGACAGCGCGAAGAACCGATCCGCCGGCGGCGGGCCGACGTTGTAGACGTTCGCCATCGAGGTGGGGAGCTGCTCGCAGGTCCAGGTCCAGGTCGCCCCGCCGTCGTCGGAGAGAATGAGCCCGAAGTTCGTGGCCAGGCCGATCTCCTGCGGTTTATCGAGCGGCAGCAGGATGGCCAACGATCCAGGAATGCCGTTGTTGGCGTGGGCCGTGCCCGTCAGAAGACCGACCAGGCCCATCAACAGAGCCGCCGCAGCCGCAATGTGGATGGCAAAGGCGCGCTTTACTGGCGAGCCGCGCATCGATTCGTGCCATTATGCCCGTCCCCCGCTCCAGCGCCGATGCTCAAAATCGCGTTCGACTCGTACACGCTGGCCAACGGCCTCCAGGTGATCTTTCACACGGACCGGTCGAGCCCGCTCGTGGCCGTCGACCTCTGGTACCACGTGGGGTCGAAGGACGAGTCGCCCGGCCGGACCGGGTTCGCCCACCTGTTCGAGCACCTGATGTTCATGGGGTCGCGCCACGCGCCCTACCCGGCGTTCGACGCCATCATGGAGAGCTGGGGCGGGCACAACAACGGCACCACCAGCAACGACCGCACGAACTACTACGAGATCGGCCCGCGCAACCTGCTCGAGACGTTCCTCTGGCTGGAGGCCGATCGGCTGGCCACGCTCCCCGACGTCATCACCGCGGAGGAGCTGGAGAAGCAGCTCAAGGTGGTGCAGAACGAGCGGCGGCAGTCCTACGAGAACCGCCCCTACGGCCGGGCCGAGCTGGCGATTCCCGAGTCGATGTACCCGGCCGATCACCCCTACCACTGGCCGACCATCGGCTCGCACGAGGACCTGGAGGCGGCCACCGTCGACGACGTGCGCGCGTTCTTCGATCGTTTCTACCGCCCGTCGAACGCCAGCCTGGTGGTGGCCGGCGACTTCGATCCGGCGGAGGCGCGCCGGCTGGTCGAGCGGTACTTCGGCTGGCAGCCCGCGCGCGAGGCGCCGGCGCACGCGCCGCGCCCGCCGCTGCCGGTTCTGCCGGCCGACGTCGAGCTGACGATGACCGATCGCGTGCAGCTGCCGCGCCTGCGCCTCGCCTGGCACACGCCCGCGTTGTTCGAGCCGGGCGACGCCGACCTCGATCTGGCCGCGCACGTGCTGGGCGGCGGCAAGTCGAGCCGGCTCTACCGCGCGCTGGTGTTCGAGCAGCGGATCGCGCAGGACGTCTTCGCCTACCAGGGGTCGCAGATGCTGGGGAGCCTGTTCCACATCGGCGCCACCGCCAAGCCCGAGCACGGCCTGGACGAGATCAGCGCCGCCGTCGACGCCGAGCTCGCGCGCCTGGCGGCCGACGGACCGACCGAGGCGGAGCTGGCGCGCGCGCGCAACACGCACCTGGCCGACTTCTACAAGAGCCTCGACCACCTGCAGACGCGGGCCGATCTGCTGAACCACTACCAGAACCTGCTGGGCGATCCGGACGGCGTCGGGCGCGACGTGGCCCGCTACACGGCCGCCACGCGCGCTTCGGTGCGCGACGCCTTCGCCCGGGCGCTGGGACAGAAGCACCTGGCGCTGCGGACCGTCCCCGAACCGGTGACCACGTGAGCGTGACCCCCGGGGCTCCCCGGACGCTCGAAGCGCCGGAGGCGATGACCGTTCCTCCCACGGTCGGCCCGCTGCCGAGCGTCGTGCCGCCGACCGCCGAGCGCTTCACGCTCTCCTCCGGCCTCGAGGTGGTGACGCTGCGGCGCGAGGTGGCGCCGATCGTCTCGGCCGCGCTCATGATCCGCAGCGGCGCCGGCGAGGACCCGGCCGACCGCGCCGGGTTGGCCTCACTGACCGCCGAGATGCTCGACGAGGGGGCCGGGGCGCGCGACGCGCTCGCGCTGGCCGACGAGCTCGAGCGCCTGGGTGCCGATCTCTGGGTGGGCAGCGGGCGCGACGGCTCGCAGCTGTCGCTGCAGGCGCCCAACGACACCTTCTTCCAGGCGCTCGACATCGCGGGCGACGTGCTCTGCCGCCCGCTTCTCACCGACGACGACTGGCAGCGCGTGCTGGCCGATCGCAAGACCGCCAACGCCCAGCGCCGCGATCAACCAGAGTCGGTCGTCAGCGTCGTCTCGGATCGGCTGCTGTTCGGCGACGCGCACCCCTACGGGCGACCGGTCGAGGGGTTCCCCCGCACCATCGAGCACCTCACCCTCGACCACGTGCGGGCCTTCCACCAGGCGTACTGGCGGCCGAACCACGCCTCCCTCGTCGTGGCGGGCGCCTTCGACGCCGCCAACCTGCGCGCGCGGCTCGAGGCGGCGCTCGGGGGCTGGACCGCCGCGCCCACGCCCCCGCCGGCGCCGGCGCCCGCCTGGCCCGAGCGGCCGCGCCTGTGCATCGTCGATCGGCCCGGCGCGCCCCAGAGCATCATCCGGTTCCTGGCGCCGGGGACCGATCGCCTGTCGCCCGATCGCCCGGGCCTGGCGATGTTGAACGCCATCCTGGGCGGCAGCTTCACGAGCCGCCTCAACTTCAACCTGCGCGAGAAGAACGGCTTCACCTACGGCGCCTCGTCCAGCTTCGCTTTTCTTCGCCGCCCCGGCAGCTTCGCCGCGCGGGCGGCCGTGTTCGCCGAGAAGACGGCGCCCGCCGTGCGCGAGATGCTGGGCGAGCTCCAGGGGCTGCACGAGCGGCCGATCACCGAGGAGGAGCACGCCAAGGCCCGCGCCACCCTGCTGATGCGCGTGGCCGAGGGGCTGGCCACCACCGGCGGGATCGCCGCCAGCTTCGGCGACATCGGCCTCTACGGCCTCCCGCTCGACGAGCCGCTGCGCTTCGTCGCCGCGCTGGAGCGGACCACCGCCGACGACCTGCGCGCGCTCGCCGCCCGTTACGTCGATCCGGCGGCCGGGATGATCGTCATCGTCGGCGACCGCGCCGCCATCGAGCCCGGCCTGCGCGAGCTCGGGCTGCCGGCGCCCCTCATCTGCGACGCCGACGGCGAGCGGCTTTAGTTTCCCGCGACGGCGGCGCGCAGGGTCTTCTGGAGCTTGTGGCGGGCGCGCATGAGGCGCGTGCCGACCGTCGAGCGCGGGATCGTCAGCTTGTCGGCGATCTCGTCGTAGCTGCAGTTCTCGAGGAGACGAAGCTCGTAGACCTCGCGGAACGGGCGCTCCAGATCGGCGAGGGCGGCGTGGATCTGATCCTGCGTGATCGTCTCCCACGGCTCGGGCGCGTCGGGCTCCGGGCTGGCCACCTCGTGATCGTCGATCGAGAACGCGCGCGGCTCGCGGGCCTGGCGGCGGCAGCGATCGAGAAAGAGGTTGTACATGATGGTCATGAGCCAGTGCCGCAGGTTGGTCCCCGGCGTGAAGCTCGCCTTGCCGCGCAGGGCGCGCTCGTAGGTGTCCTGCACCAGGTCCAGCGCGTCCGAGCGGCTGCGCAGGAGCCGCATAGCGCGGGCGTAAAGCACTGGCTCGTATCGGGATGCCATTTCATCAGGATGCATGTCCTGCTTAGTCAGCAATGGTTGTGCCACACATAACCTGCTGTAATCACATAAGTAACTGCTGTGCGCCGCGGCGCGACTTGCGCAACCGACTTGCACAACTTGTGCAACTGGCACTTGCTCAAGAGGGGCGCCGCTCGACATACTGCCCGCTAGGACGATGCGCGGACGGACGACCATCGTCGCGACCCAGGCCGAGGAGGACACCGGGAACGCGTTCTTGCTGGTGGTGGGTCGCGACTCGTACGCCACCTACAACCTCCCCGCCTCGGGGTCGCTGACCATCGGCCGCGGCGAGACCAACACCGTCCGGATCGACGATCCGCTCGCCTCGCGCGCGCACGCCTGCCTGCACGTCGGCGAGGTGATGGCGGTGGAGGACCTGGGGAGCGTCAACGGCACGCGCATCAAGGACCAGCCGATCCGGCGCGGCGAGCGGGTCGCCATCCGCATCGGCGACACCGTGCAGATCGGCGGCTCGGTGCTGATCGTGCAGCGACGCATGGCCCCGGCCGAGGCGGTGCCCGCCGAGACCTTGCGCGAGATGCCGGTCGATGGGCGGCCGATCCGCAGCGAGGCGATGCAGAAGGTGCACGCGCTGGCCGAGCGCGCCGCCGCCGGCACGATCAACGTCCTCATCACCGGCGAGACCGGCGTGGGGAAGGAGCTCCTGGCGGAGACCGTCCACCGCGCCTCGCCGCGGCGGGACGGCCCGTACGTCTGCCTCAACTGCGCGGCCCTGTCCGAGACGCTGCTGGAGAGCGAGCTGTTCGGACACGAGCGCGGCGCCTTCACGGGCGCGGTGGCGGCCAAGCCGGGGCTGCTGGAGACGGCGGCGGGCGGCACGCTGTTCCTCGACGAGGTCGGCGAGCTGCCGCTGGCCACGCAGGCCAAGCTGCTGCGCGTGATCGAGACGCGCGAGGTGACGCGCCTGGGGAGCGTGCGGCCGCGGCGCATCGACGTCCGCTTCATCGCCGCCACCAACCGCGACCTGGAGGCGGAGGTCGGCCGCGGGGCGTTCCGCCAGGACCTCTACTTCCGCCTCAACGGCATCACGCTGACGATCCCGCCGCTGCGCACGCGCCAGGGAGAGATCGCCTACCTGGCCGAGACGTTCGCCCGGCAGATCTGCCGCGATCTGGGCCGGCCGCCGCCCGTGCTGCCGTCGCAGGTCCTCGTGCTGCTCGAGGCGTACGCCTGGCCGGGGAACATCCGCGAGCTCAAGAACGTCGTCGAGCGGGCGGTGCTGCTCAGCCCCGGGCCGATCATTGGGCGCGAGCACCTGCCGATCGAGAAGATGGTGCCGGCGGCCAAGGCTGCGCCAGCGCAGCAGCAGCCCAAGGTCGACACCCAGAAGGTCACGACGCCGACCGAGCGCGAGAAGATCGTCGCGGCGCTGGCCGCCTGCGCCGGCAACCAGAGCCGCGCCGCCGACATGCTGGGGATGCCGCGGCGGACGTTCGTCAACAAGCTGGACGTCTACAGCATCCCGCGCCCCAAGAAGCGACCCGGCGACAGCGAGGGCTGACCAGCCTCCGAGCTCCCGGCCTCAGAGCTTGATCAGAAGGGCGGCGCCCAGATCGACCACCGGGTAGGTGGTGAAGGCGCCCGGATTGGGGAGCGCTGACAGCTGCTGGGAGAAGCTCGCGACCAGGCTCGGGGGGAGCTCGAAGCGGAACTCGCCGCCGATAGTTCCATAGTGAACACCGGCGAACGCCTGCACCGTGAGGTGCGTGAGCACGGTGACCGAGTAGTCGATCCGTGTGATGAACGACCGGTCGGAGAGGTTGCCCAGCGTCGAAAGCGTGAAGGTGGTGTAGTTCCAGGAGTAGGGCGCCGGCAAGTTGAGGTAGATCGCGCCGTACTGGCGCCCCAGATAGAAGAAGGGAAACGCCGCGGTGTCGCCGGCCGCAAAAGCCCGCAGGGCCAGCGTCGTGTAGGCCGACGCGTCCGTGTAGCCCGGGTGGTTGTAGAAGTACTCGGCGCCGACCGTCCACATGTCGTTGTCGTTGTACTTGCGCGAGTAGGTGATCCCGCCGACGGCCTGAGTCTGGTAGCCGTCGAACGGGTAGAAGTTGTTGTAGGCGGGGAAGAAGTGCTCGAAGTCGTTGCCCGGGCGGACCGCGACGTCGGCGTAGACGTCGAAGTCGTAGATGCCGGTCGACAGGTCGAACCCGTAGCGAGGCTTGAACCCGCGCTCCAGGAAGGTGTCGGCGCCGACCTCGACGCCGGCGATCACCGCCTCCGCGCGAAACGCGCCCGCGATCTGGCCAAGGGTGGCGGTGGGGAGGTCGGGATTCTCGGTGATCGCGAAGCCGTAGAAGTTCCACCCGCGCTCCTCCCAGGGCACGTTCACCTTGAGCATGGTCTCGCCCGGGCGGGAGTCGAACACGTCCAGCGGATTGCGCTTCTGGGGATGCAGGTAGTCGGTCGGCTGCCAGAAGTGCCCAGTCCCCCAGCGCACGTGCTGCTTGCCGGCGGTGACGAACACCTTCTCGTCGATGTCGAACCGAATCCACATCTGGTCGAGCAGCGTGGCCGGACCGCGGGTATCGCTGAACGAGGAGAACCCGGTGGGGCTGGTGGCGGTGGCCTGCGCGCCGTTCGATGCCCCCTGGTTCATGGCCGCTCCCATCGGGTTGGCGACCGTCGCCGGCGCGACCGCCGGCAAGGCCGGGTCAAAGCTCATGCGGCCCAGGAGAAAGGCGCGCACGCGCGGGTTGGGGCGCGCGTCCAGGTAGACGTCCGTCAGGCTGGGCGCGTCGAACGACCACGCGGCCGGCCGCTGCCCGCCGCCGGCCGTCGTCTGCGCGCGGAGATAAAGCTGGCCGCCGATCTGGAGCGGGTTCTCCGGCGCCACGTAGTCCGAGAGGAACTTGACGTCGCCGCCGCTCAGGAGCTCCTGATCTCGCGCCGTGCCGCCAGGGGCCTCGGCCACCGCAGCGGGCGGCGCGGCTACCGCCGCGGGGGTTGCCGGCGGCGCCGGAGCGTTGGCGCCGGGCGTGGGGGCCGGCGCCGGCGTAGAAGCCGGCGTCGGCGTAGGGGCCGGCGTCGGCGTTGCGCTGCCGCCGAAGAGATCCTGCTCGCTGGGGCGATCTTCCGCCCGGGCGGCGGAGGCCGTCGCGCATAGAAGCAACGCGGCGGCGGCGGCGCGCCCGAGGAGGAGCGCGTGGGCGCGCGATGGGCTTCGCCCGGCGCGCCCCGTCGCGGGAGGGTTTGGGAACCCTTCGAGGGTTCCCATGATCATCGGCTCTTGCTCTCGAGCCAGGCCTTCGTGAAGAGGTTCGGCGGGAGCGCGCTGGGGTCGACCGACTTGATGATCACCAGCGTCTGGTTGGCCTTCTCGACCTCGTCGTAGAAGCGGATCTCGCCCGGGTACCAGACCTCGGCGCCCTTCGACGGGCTCATGATCTTGGTCCACTTCGTGTAGTACGAGGTTCGCAGGAGCTTCCCCGAGAGGGCGTACTCCTGGCGCTTGAGGATGTTGTTGGTCCCCTTGTCGATCCAGATGTGAATGACGGGGAACGCCAGGTCCTGCCCCGGCTTACCGACCAGCTTCATCTTCTGCGCGTTGTAGATCCCCAGCTTCTCCTCGCCCTCGTCGGTGGGGTCGTACTCCTCGGCCAGGCGCGAGTCGTCGAAGTCCGAGCGGCGCGAGTTGGTCCCGCCGATGCGCTCGCGCTCGGTCCGCCGCTCCCACTTGCCGACCGACGGGTCGTAGAACCAGAGGTTCTTGTCGATGCGCAGGTAGCCCTGCCCCGCCGACGACTTCGGCTTGGTGAACAGGATCATGAACTTCTGATCGGCCGACCGCCGGAAGTACTCGGTCTCGTAGACGGTGTCGACCTTGTCCTTCTCTTTCTGTTCGAGATACGCCTGCGCGCGCCAGTCGCCGTTGTTGTTCTGCCGCTCGTCGACGTGCTTGAGCAGCTCCACCATCTGCGGGGTGGTGAGCGCCGCGGCGGCGCGCCCGGCGAGCGGGAGGAGGTTCAGCGTCGCGGCGGCCAGGGCGGCCAGGGTCAGTCGTCGTGTTTGCTTGGTCATGGTCGATTCATCCGAAGTGGGACATGGCGACGACCGGCTGCAGCCGGGCCGCCTTGATCGAGGGGTAGAACGCCGCCACCGCCGTGACGATGGTGATGAGCACGACTGCGAACACCAGCAACGAGCCGTGAACCGACAGGTGCAGGAACGGCGACATCAGGAAGAACTGCAGCCCGGGCGGCACCGGAACGTGCGCTGCGTTGAGCCCGGCGGCGATCGCCGCGCCGGCGATCACGCCGGCGACGGTCGCGGCGAACCCGAGCATGATCGACTCGAGCAGGAACATCCAGAGCACCTCGCGCCGGTGCATCCCGATCGCGCGCAGCGTGCCGATCTCGCGCGTCCGCTCGCGGATGGCGATCCACATGGTGTTCATGATCCCGATGATGATGATCGCGATCAGGATGACGATCAGGACCACCGACAGCCCTTGCAGCGCCGTCAGCGTCCAGGTCATGAACGAGATCTCGTCTTCCCAGCTTGTGACGTCCAGCTTCTGTCCGGTCCAGTCCTCCCGCGAGACCGACTGGAACTTCATCCAGAACGCGCGCCCGTCGGGCTCCATCATCCGATAGCCCGCCTGATCCAGCGCCGACCGCAGCCGAGCGGCGATCGCCGGGATGTGCTTGATGTCGTTCCGGTTGAGCATGATCTGGATGACACCGGTCGAATCCTGATTCAGCTGATAGAGCCCCCGCAGGCTGTCGATCGGGATGAAGCAGTTCCAGGTGCTCAGCATCCCGAGGCTGTGCGCGATCGCCACCACCCGGACGTCGATGGTGTTGTTGGTCCCGCGCGTGGTGGGGGCCGAGATCGTGATGGCGTCGCCGACCTTGACGCCCAGCTTCTCGGACTGGTTGTCGAAGAGCAGGATCGTCCCTGGTTGTTCGAGGTCGTGCAGGTTGCCGCTGATCAGCTGCAGGGCCTGGGCGACCTTCGGCTCGCTCTTGATGTCGATCCCGGTGAGCCCCAGCTGCATCGACCCGGTGTCGGAGACGACCTTGGCCCAGCCACGCCCACGCTGGACGGCGAAGGCCATCTCGGGGACCGCCTTCTTGGCGACCTCCAGGACCTTCTTGTAGTCGGTCACCACGGGCGCCGCCTGGCCCGCCGTCACCTTGTAGAAACCGCCCACGTTGACGTGCCCCGTCGACAGCGTGGTGGCGGTGTCGATCATCGTCTCGCGCACGCCGGTCGAGAGCCCCGCCAGCAGGACCAGCAAGGCAGTCACCGCGGCGATGGCCAGCCCGAGGAACAGCGTGCGCCGGCGGTGCTGCACCAGGTTGCGCCAGGCGATCGTGAGATCGACGAAGAGCTTGGACGTGACGTGACTGGCCATCGCTATTCCTCCTCCGCCATCGCCTGCCGCGGCGTGACCCGCATGGCGATCCAGGCCGGGTAGAAGCTGGAAAACGCGCTGACCAGCAACACGATGATGAACGCCGCGATGATGTTGCTGGTTCCGATGAAGGGATGAAGGCGCGGCCCCGAGAAGAAGAAGAACTGCACGTCCGACCTGGCCGGGATGCCGATCTTGCCGACGAGCGTGACGATCACCGCCCCCAGGCCGGCGCCCAGGCCCCCGAAGATGACGCCGACGACGATCGACTCGACGACCAGCATGGCCAGGATGAAGCGGCGCTGGGCGCCGATCGCGCGCAGCGTGCCGATCTCCTTCACCCGCTCGAGCGTGGCCATCACCAGGGCGTTGTTGATGATGACCAGCGCGATGAGGAAGATGATGAGGATCGCCACGTAGAGGACGGCCCGCGTCACGTAGACGAACTGGCCAATCAGTCCCGCCGCCTGCTGCCAGTCGATCGCCTTGAGGGTGAGCCCGTCCTGCTTGCCCTGTTCCTCGATGGCGGCGATCGTCTCCCTGATCTTCTTGGGGTCCTTGACGATCACCGCGGCGTTCAGCACCACGCCCTGCTCGACCTCGCCGGGCGGGAAGACGCGGCTGCGCGCCTCCTCGCGCTGCAGCTTGCCCCCCAGCGACTCGCCGAGGTCGTGCTTCACGGCCGAGACGCCCGGCGTGGTGGTGGCCTCGATGTGGCGCGCCGCCGGCTTCGGGGGCTCGGACGCCGCGGCCGCGGCCGGCGCGCCGAACAGCTCGGCCTCCGCGTTCTCGCGGCTGACGTCGTGGGCGCCGGACTCCTTCTGCAGCTCCCTGATCTCGGCCAGCTTCTCGCCGCTCATGAAGCCGTAGAGCTCGCGGAACGAGACCATGTCCATCAGGTTGAGCGCGCCCGCCAGCGTCGACTTCTCGAGCCCCTGGAACTCGAAGGTCCCGTAGACGGGGACGTTGACCGACTGGACGTAGCCCGAGCGGGTGAACGCCTTGATGGTCAGCACGTCGCCCACGCGCACGCGATACAGCTCCAGCGACGGTGCCAGCTGCTTGTAGAAGAAGTCGTAGCGCTGGTGAATGTTCTGGTCGTCGGTCTGGAAGAACGCGGCCAGGAGCTTGCCCACGTCGCTCTCCTGGCTGCCCAGCTCGCCCTGCAGCTTGGCGCGGAAGTCGGCCGTCTTCGCGGCGTCGAGCTGCAGCAAGATCTCACGCACCTGCGAGACGTTCTCGCGCACCATCCGCTTGAGATCCGGATCGGTGGCGATCGTCTCCCCCTGCTGATCGACCCCCTCCTTGATCTTGTCGAGCCGGCGCGCCGCCTTCAGCTTGACCTGGTCCTCGTAGACGTTCTTGGCGAACAGGAAGCCGCGCTTGCCGGGCGGCACCATCGTTCCGTCGACGATCTTCATCCGGTCGAACGACTTCTGGAACGCCTGGAAGTCGGTCCCCACGTAGTTGAGGAACAGGAGGTCGGCGTCGGCCGCCTGGGTGGCGATCCTGTTCTCCAGGAACTCGAGCGAATTGAACGGATCCTTGTCGAAGTCGCGCCAAAATTGGTCGGACGCCGCGCGCGTGACCGCCGCCGCGTCCTCCGGATCGATCGCCTTCTCGTCGAGCACCGCCTTGGCGTTCTTGAGGTCCCCCTGCAGCACGGAGACGATCTGGCGGACGTGCCCCTTCTCGCTCTCCACCCGCTCCCGCGCCTTGGTCCGGTCGGCGTCGGTGGTGGCGGCCTTCTCGGCCTTGACGGCGTTGCGGAGCTTCTCGAGCGCCAGATCGATCGTGTTGCCCGAGGTGACCAGCGCGCCGCTGATCCCCATGGGGACGACCGACTTGACGTTCGGGACCTTGAGCAGCGACGCCCGCACCTTGGAGAAGTCGTCCAGCTGCGTGAGGTCGGGGTCGCCCATCATCATGCGACCCATCACCTCCAGCTTGTCCTTGGAGGTGGCGTTGTAGACCTGGATGTGGCCGGCGACGCTGCCGATGACGCTGCGGCTCATCGCGGCCACGACGCTGTCGAGCATCGAGTTCCCGGCGACGACCAGCAGGCCGCCGAAGAAGATGATTCCCCCGACGATGACGGTCTTCAGGCGGCTGGCGAACAGATTGCGGAAAGCCATCTGCGCGACCACCCCGAAGGTGGCGAACCAGCCCCTCACACCTGCACTCCGTGCGGCTGCGAGGCCGCGGTGGCGGGGGAGACGCGATCGACGAACTTGCCGTCGGCCAGCCGCACGACGGCGTTGGCGTGCGCCATCACCTTCTGATCGTGCGTCGAAAAGATGAAGGTCGTCTTCTCCGTCCGGTTGAGATCCTTCATCAGGTCCAGGATGTTCTGGCCGGTCACCGAGTCGAGGTTGGCGGTCGGCTCGTCGGCCAGCACCAGCTGCGGCCGGGTGACGAGGGCGCGCGCGATCGCCACCCGCTGCCGCTGCCCGCCCGACAGCTCGCTGGGCCGGTGGTTGGTGTACTCGCGGATCCCCACCTTCTCGAGCAGCCCCAGCACGCGCGCCTGGCGCTCGGGGCCGGTGAGCTGCCTCTGGAGCAGCAGCGGCAGCTCGATGTTCTGGAACACCGTCAGCACCGAAACCAGGTTGAAGCTCTGGAAGATGAAGCCGATGGTGCGCAGCCGCAGGTCGGTGAGCGCCCGCTCGGACAGCTGGCGGGTGTCCTTGCCGGCCACCTCCACCACGCCAGACGTGGGCGTGTCGACGCAGCCGATCAGGTTGAGGAGCGTCGTCTTGCCGCTGCCCGACGGCCCGGCGATGGAGATGAAGTCGCCCGCCATGACGTCGAGCGTGACCCCCCGAAGCGCCGGCACCACCACGTTACCGAGCGTGTAGTTCTTGACCGCATCACGAACCGAAACGATGGCCTTCATGACGTCCTTTCCAGCTGTCCCGTCGGTTTGACTCCCTCGGACAGGGCTCCGTCGCCCCCGCGGCAATAATCGACGACCCCGGCGCTGTCAAGGCGCAAAGGTGTTTCAATCCCACGGCGATCGTTTACATTTGCGCTCTTTTTGGCGGGGAGCCCACCCGCGACTCCCACGACGACCGTCACCCTGACGCCAGGAGAGACCACATGAAGAAGGTTCTGTTCCCGCTCGCCGCAATCTATCTCGCGCTCGGGGCCGCGTCGGCCCACGCCGCCGACAAGCCGGCCGCCGCTCCGGCTCCGGCCGCCGCTCCCGCGGCCAAACCGGCTGCTGCCCCGGCCGCCGCCCCCGCCGCCAAGCCCGCCGCTGCTCCGGCCGCCAAGCCCGCCGCTGCTCCGGCCGCCACCCCCGCGGGCGCCACCACCGCGACCTGGTGGGGACACGCCGCCTGGATCATCACCACACCGGCCGGCGCCACCATCGCCATCGATCCCTGGCTCGACAATCCGAGCGCGCCGAAGACCGAGCATCCAAAGACGCTGGACGCGATCCTGGTGACCCACGGCCACTTCGACCACGTCGGAAACGCCGCCGACCTGGCCAAGAAGACCGGCGCCAAGCTCATCACCTCGTACGAGCTGGCCAGCCTGATCGGCGCCCCGAACGCCGAGGGGATGAACATCGGCGGGACGACGACCGTCAAAGACGCCACCATCCACCTCGTCGAGGCGGTCCACTCGGGTGGCTTCGGTCAGGACAAGGCCGGCCCCAAGTACAGCGGACCCGCGATGGGCTTCGTCATCGAGATCGCCAAGGGCCCGACGCTGTACCACGCCGGCGACACCGACGTGTTCTCCAGCATGTCCCTCATCGCCGACCGCTACCACCCGACGATCGCCTTCCTGCCCATCGGCGGTCACTTCACGATGGACCCCGCCGGCGCCGCGCTGGCCGCCAAGCTGCTCAAGGTCAAGACCGTCATCCCGATGCACTACGGCACCTTCCCCGCCCTCTCCGGGACGCCCGATCAGCTCCGCGAGGGCCTCAAGAAGGTGAAGAGCAACGCGAAGGTCGACGAGTTCAAGCCCGGCGACACGCAGACGCTGAAGTAACCGAGATCGGGGGAGCGTCTTCATCTAGGCGCTCTCCCGGTGGAAGGTACGGGTGCCGACGGCGACGCCGGCGACGGCCAGCGCGAGGGCGGAGACGAATCCGACCAGCAGCGAGTCGGATCCGAAGTCGCCGCGCACGGCCGCCCGCGCCCCGTCGACGACGTGGCTGAACGGGTTGGCGCGCGACAAGAGATAGAGCCAGCGCGGCGCCAGCGACATCGGCAGCAGGATCCCCGACAGCAGCAGCAGCGGCACCGCCAGGCTGTTGAGCAGCTGGGCCAGCGCGTCCTCGCTCTTCAGCTTCAGCGCGACCGCGTAAGAGAACGACGACAGCGCGACGCCCAGCAGCGCGACGATCGCCAGCACCAGGACCAGGCCGGCGGGCGGCGCGCGCAGCCCGAAGGCGCTGGCGATGGCCACCAGCAGGACGGCCTGCGAGAGCAGCACCAGCACGTCGCGCAGCACGCGCCCGGCCAGCAGCGCGAGGCGGCTGGCCGGCGTCACGCGCATCCGCTCGACGACGCCGAAGCGGACCTCGCCGATGAGGCCGAACCCCACGAACAGCGTCCCGAACATCGCCAGCTGGATGAGGAGGCCGGGCACGAACACCGACCACGAGCTGCCCGGCGGGAACCCTGGCGCCTGCGTGAGCGGCTTGAGCAGCGGGCCGAACAGCGCCAGGTAGAGCAGCGGCTGAATGATGCCCAGCACCGCCCACACCGGCTCGCGCAGCATGAGCCGCAGCTGCTGCCGGAAGATGAGGCCCGTCTCGCGCCAGGTGCTCACGACGCCCCCCGGTGTTGGCGCGCGCCCTGCGCCGGCTCGTCGCGGAGCGAGTGGCCGGTCAGGGTGAGGAACACGTCGTCGAGGGTGGGCCGCGCGATCTGCATCGAGGCGACCGGGATCTGGGCGGCGTCGAGCGCGCGCATGAGCGGCAGCGCCCCCTCCTCGCCGCGCTCGACCGTCACCCGCACGGTGCCGTCGTGCTCGCCAGCCTCCCGCACGCCGGGCTGCCGGGCCAGCAGGCCCCGGGCCCGCGAGGCCTCGCCGCCGACCGAGAAGACCACCAGATCGCCCGCGATCCGCCGCTTGAGCGCGTCCGGCGTCCCCTCGGCGACGATCTTCCCGTGATCGATGATCAGGATCCGATCGCAGAGCGCGTCGGCCTCGTCGAGGTAGTGGGTGGTGAGGAAGACGGTGGTGCCGAGCTCGTCACGCAGGCCGCGGATGTGCCGCCAGAGGTTGGAGCGGCTCTGGGGATCGAGCCCCGTCGACGGCTCGTCGAGGAAGACCAGCCCTGGCGCGTGAATCAGCCCCAGCGCGATGTCGAGCCGGCGCTTCTGGCCGCCCGAGAGGGTCTTCACCTCGCGCGCGCCGAGGTCGGCGAGATCGAGGCGCGCGCGCATCTGGGCGGCCCGCCGGGCCGCCTCGCCGGCGGGCAACCCGTAGAGCCGCGCCTGCAGCACCAGCTCCTCGTCGACGAGCGCGCGCGGGTTGGTCATCCCCCCCTGCGCGACGTAGCCGATCTTGCGCCGCACCCCGACCGGATCGCGGCGCAGGTCGCAGCCGGCCACCACCGCCTCGCCGGCGGTCGGCGCCAGCAGCGTGGAGAGCATCCGCTGGGTGGTGCTCTTACCGGCGCCGTTCGGCCCGAGGAAGCCGACGATCTCGCCGGCCATGATGGAGAAGTCGACGCCGGCGACCGCCTGGACCGGCCCGCCGCGCGTCTGAAAGGTCCGCGCGAGACCGCGCGCCTCGACCATCCTCTGGTTCGCCTCGCCCGCCATTTGATCCACCGCGATTATTCAAATTTGACTATCGGAGGTCAAGAAGAAGTTTTCGTACGTTTTCGGCCCTGGCCGTGGCCATGGCCCGCGCGGTCGAGGGTGGACCCCTTTCCCACTTCGTAGATCCCGCGCCCGAGCCGGCCGATCAGCGTGCGCGCCCAGGGGATCTCCGAGGCGAGCATGGCGTGCATCCGATCGTAGAGCTCCTTGACGTGCTCCGGCGTCTCGGGCGGTGCGATCTCCTTGCGCGAGAACTCGAGGTGCTTGAGCGCCCCTTCGAGCGCGCTGATCCGGTGCTCGAGCGCCGCGGTCAGCTCCTCGGCGCTGAGGCTGGGGAGAAAGCAGAGCGCCGGCATCAGATCGTCGAGCGGCGGCGTGACCTTCCACCAGGTGCTGCGCAGGAGGGCCTGGTACTCCTTCTCGCCCTCGGCGGTCAGGCTGTACTGCGTCCGCTCGGGCCGCCCGCCGATCTGGCCGGTGCCCGCCACCTTGAGGAACTTCTCCTTCGTCAGAGTCTTGAGCGCGTTGTAGATCGACCCCGGCGCCACGTTGGCCCACTGATCGACCCGCCAGGAGAGGAGCTCGCGGCGGACGTCGTAGCCGTGCACCGGCTGGAAGATCCGCACCGCGCCCAGGACCAGGAGCCGCGTCGACGACATCGCGGCTGCCTAGCGCCGACGCCGGTCCGGCTCGGCCGGCGTCAGCTTCACCTCGACGACGAGATCGCTCGCCAGCCGCTCCAGCTCGGACCGCAGCTTGGCGACGTCGGTCTCCGGCGCCACGCGCACGTGCGCGCGCGCCTCGAACAGCATCTCGGCCGACATCGGCGCGCTCACCCGGTTGGTGGTCAGCTCCTCGACGTTGACCCCGTTGCCGGCGAGCAGCTGCGAGATCTCACGGACGATCCCCGGCCGGTCGAGCCCCACCAGGTCCAGATCCATCGCCCGCGCCGCCGCCGGCGCCTCGGCCCGGGGCGCGGCCTCGACGATCACCTTCAGCCCGCGCGCCTCGAGCGCCGCCAGCGCCGTGCTCGCCGCGGCGACGCGGTCAGGCGGCAGCTCGGCCCGCAGGATCCCGGCGAACTTGCCGCCCAGATGGCTCATGCGGCTCTCCAGCCAGTTTCCGCCGTGCGCGGCGATCACCCCGGCCACCAGCTCGACGAGCCCCGGCCGATCGGGCCCCAACAGCGTGAGCACCAGATCCGTCATGCGCGGGAGAATAGCGCATCGAGAACTCGGGAACCCTCAAAGGGTTCCCAAGCCCTCCCGCGACGAGCTTCGCCGGGCGAAGCCCGGCTGCGCTCACGCGGGCGGGAGCTTCACGGCCCCGCTTTCGAGCCCATGCCGTGCCGCGCTGTCAGGGCGTGGCGCTGGCGTTGGGGGTGCCGCCGCGCGTTCGACCCGGGCGGTCGGGCGTGCGCTGGGGGCTCATGACCGCCCCGCGCGCGTCGCAGACCGCATCGACCAGGTAGCGGCCGCAGGTGCCGACGCGCGTCTCGCTGCGCTTGCCGGGCCACGTCGCCTCCAGGGTCTTGCCGCGGCAGTCGGCGACCGCCGTGTAGATCGTGTCGTCGTTGTTGGGAACGACGCCGCCCGTCGGCGCCCAGCGGAACAGCGTGGCGCCGCCCATCTCGCGCAACGAGCTGCGATCGAACACCAGCCGATCGCCCACCTCGCGCTCGCAGGCGACGTCCCACTCGCCCGGCGCCGCCTCGTCCACCTCGGTGCCGGCCACGCTCATCAGCGTGCCCCGCGAGGGACCGAAGGTCCCGGCCGGCGGTCCGGCCACCACGACGGCCTCGCCGTCGCCGCTTCGCCCCGACGTCGTCGCGTCGGCTTCCTGGGCCTCGCGCGCCTGCTGCACCTCGCGGCGCCACCCGAAATCGTCGAACCCATGTCCCTTCTCTCGAACCACCGCCCCGGCCAACATCATCAACCCCGTCACCACGCTTCGCATGATCTTGCTGTCTTCCTTTCCTGGCGTCTTCAGTTGTCAGAATAACTCGTCGATCCGCTCATCGGCCCGACGGTGGGAATGTTGAGCCGCCGACCGTCGCTGCGCAACGTTTC
>Ga0209060_10001950_pt1 | contig 20495 bp, 15 predicted proteins | sample Coa_R1_8_FD_187155 | JGI IMG/M metagenome (GOLD analysis project Ga0209060, IMG submission 187155) | Surface soil microbial communities from Centralia Pennsylvania, which are recovering from an underground coalmine fire - Coalmine... | ecosystem: Environmental > Terrestrial > Soil >...
TGCGAGACCTGATCGCCGCTAGATTGCTTGCGAAGTTCGCGATGTCTTTCGCTTTCTGAAATAAACACCCTCACAACTTCGCAGAACTACTGGGCACGCTGACATCAGGTTCTGCTCGTTTTGTTTTTCCACGGGCCCGCGCACTCTCCGCGATTTTTCCTTCTCCTCCATTTTTTCGTACATCAATCTCCATCGCCTCTACCGCATTCCATAGCAACAAAACATTTCCTCGCTGACTTCTCGAAACCCAAGTTGCTGTCATCGCAGCGAGTATGCGCTCGCGATGTTATGGCCTCATCGTTGCACTTCTGATATGTGGCGTTGACGTGGACTTGCTCGTGTGGGACATCCCTGCACTGTGATGTCTGTGTGCGCGAAACAGATTGTTGAGAGGCTAAGAAAACATGTTGAGACGCATTGTTCCAACACTGTTGTTGTTGTGTTTGGCGATCTCCGCTTCGCTGCTGCAAGCGCAGACGACAACCACGGGGGAGTTGGCCGGGACGGTATCGGATCCCACCGGCGCAGTAGTGACGAACTCAACCGTGACGATAGTCAACGTGGCCACTGGAGGGAAGGTGACCGCGCAATCGAATTCCACCGGCGCTTACCGCTTTCCGCTATTGCCGCCGGGAACGTACCGGGTGTCCGCATCTGCGAGTGGGTTTCGCATGGTCGATAAGACCATCGATGTTGGGCTGGGAGCGAATGTCACCGTGAACCTTCAGCTCGGGCTCGGAAGCAGCACCGAGACTGTCGAAGTTACAGGCGCGGTCCCGACTGTCGAGACCGAAGACGCGAACCTGAATACGAACTTCACTGCGAAACAGATTGAAATGCTGCCGAACTCCGGCAACGACCTGTCGGCAGTTGCATTCACAACGCCCGGAGCCGTTGTGAACACGGCTGGAGGCTCCACGTTTGGCGGCGGCAACTTCGAAATGTACGGTTTGCCGGCGACGTCGAATCTCTTCACCGTTGACGGTGCGAATTACAACGACCCGTACTTCAACGTAAACAACAGCGGCGCCACCAACCTCACGATTGGTCTGAACGATGTGCAGGAAAGCGCCGTCGTGGCCAACGGCTATAGCGGATCATACGGTGGACTAGCAGGAGCGAACATCAACTACGCGACCAAGAGCGGAAGCAACAGGCTTCACGGCAACGCGGTCTATTGGTGGAACGGCGACTCGCTCAACGCGAACAACTACTTCTTAAATCAGAGTGGCTCGGCACGGCCGTTCGTGAATGCGAATCAGTTTGCGGGGTCCGTTGGTGGACCGATCAAGAAAGACAAAGCGTTTTTCTTCTTCGACTACGAAGGGATCTATCTGGCGATTCCGGTAATCAATCCGGCGAACGTACCGACGCCGGCGTTTGAGAACGCCGTGATCGGAAATCTCAATGCAACTGGCCTCAGCGCGTCTGTGCCTTACTACAACAAGATGTTCGGCCTTTACAACGGGCTGTCGCAGGCGAATGCGGTCCAACTGGGGAGCGGTGGCTGCAGCGATGTCACTACCGTGAACGGAATTGCTTTTGGAACCGCAAATCCGTGTGCCGTGCAGGTGCAAGCGAGCCCCGTAGTGAAGACCCACGACGTGTACTATGCGGGACGCTACGATGAGAATATCGGCCTGCGCGACAAGCTCTTTCTCCGGGTGGAGCATGAGCACGGCTTGCAATCCAGCTATACCGATCCGATCAACAGCGCGTTCAACGCGATTAGCGACCAGCCGCAGTGGACGAGCAATTTCCAGGAGACGCACACCTTTGGCACAGACAAGGTGAACAGCTTCAACGCGTCACTCCTTTGGTACAGTGCGCTGTTTACGATGCAGAATCAGGCAGCCGCGGCCTCCGCTCTGCCGACTTTACCTGGGCAGACCATGACGCTGGCGTTCAATGACAGCTCATTGTCCGCACTAAACGGACTGAATGTCCTCTTTCCGCAGGGGCGCCGCATCACCCAATATCAGTTTGTCGACGACTTCAGTTGGGTGCGCGGAAGGCACACCTTCAAAGTGGGGGTCAACTACCGCCGCGACGATGTCAGCGATCACACGTTCGAATTCATTACTCCAGAAGTTGTTGAGTTCACGCTTGGCGACTTTGTTACCGGCGGAGGAGGGACTTCCGGAAACGTGATTGTGCAGAACTTCCCGCAGAAGACAGAACAACCCATCGCAATGTACCAGGTTGGGTTCTATGGCGCGGACGACGTGCGGGTTACCAACAATCTGAAACTGACGCTCAGTTTGCGGTTGGATCATCTCTCCAATCCGGTGTGTCAGGACAATTGCTTCCAGCGATTCACTGGCACGTTGGGGCAGATGAACCAGAATCTACCCGTGAACCAGGCAATCCAAACCGGACTGCACACGGCGTTTCCATCGGTGACCGGAATCGTGGCCCAGCCGAAGATCGGCTTCGCCTGGTCGCCGCGTGGCGGGAATCACGCGACGGTAATTCGCGGCGGCGCCGGCATCTTTGCCGACTCACTGCCGACTGGAACGATCTCCACGATCATGGCGCAAGCACCCAACGACCCTCAGTTCAATACGTTCATTGGGGCGCTTTCGCCAGCTGAGCCCAACAATATCTACGCTGCGTCGCAGGCGTCGAACGCAACTTTCTTGTCGAACTTCGCAAATGGCGGAACGGTGGCGCCATTCTCGTTCTTCAACACGACGAAGGTTAAAGTTCCTCGCTACTACGAGTGGAGCCTGGAAGTACAACAAAGCCTGGGCTGGGCAACTACTCTAGATGCGATGTACGTAGGCAATCACGGGTCGAACGAGGAAATCACGAACGAAGCGCTCAACGCTTTCTCTCCGACTGCCTTTGCCGGCCTACCCACAGCGGCACCGGACAAGAGGTTCGGCGTGGTTCAGGAAGAGCAGAACATTGCTAACTCGAACTACACAGGCCTGGTCCTGGGCCTGAAGCACGATTTCAAGGGCGGCCTGGCATTTCAGGCGAGCTACACTTACAGCCACGCGTTGGATGAAATCTCCAACAATTCTGTCTCGCCGTTCGGCTTGAACACCACTGGGAAGTACGACGACATCATCAACTCACAGGACACGTCGAACCTTCGAGCCTATAACTACGGGAACGCGGACTACGACATCCGGCATAACTTCACGATGAATTATGTGTGGAGTGACGGAATTCGCCACTTGACGGCCAGAGGACCGAATGCACTGGTCAAGGGCTGGACCTTCTCCGGAACGATTTTCCGTCATAGCGGATTGCCTTTCACTGTGATTGATGCGAACTTGACCAGCCAATTGGAGGCGACGAACTATGGCCCGGGCGGTGGTACGCAGTCGGTGTTTGCCGATGTGCTCGGATCAACCACTAACAGCTGCGGAGCGTCGGCGGCTACTCTGACCGGAGCACCGTGCCTGCAACTGGGCAACTTCGCCGATCCCACTAATAACTGGGGGCAGCAGCGCCGTAATCAATTCCGCGGACCCGGCTACTTCAACACCGACTTTGCGGTGGAGAAGGGCTTTGGCATACCGAAGTGGGAGACCGCGCAGTTCTCGATTGGAGCCAGATTTTTCAACGTCTTCAATCATCCGAACTTCGCTTTCCCAGTCATGGTCTACAGCCCCAACTCGCCGAATTTCGGACGCATCATTCAAACCGTCAGCTCTCCGACCAGCATCTACGGATCAGGGTTGGGAGCCGACGCTTCGCCGCGGTTGATTCAGTTGCAGGCGAAGTTCACGTTCTAAGCTGTACGTTGAGCGATGTATAGCGGCCTCGCAAGAGGCCGCTTTTTTCTTGACCTGTACCGCTGCGGTCGGAGGTGGAATTGCGAGATCTGTGGTGTCCGGCGATGAGGTCAAAAGCTTTAACCACAGAGGGTCACAGGGAACCCGCGAATTATGAATGCCGAGAATGACGCACTACTTTAGTTCGCCATCTTTTTCTGGCGCACGTAGAAACGTTTCACTTTCGCGCGGTTGCCGCACTTGGTCATGTCGCACCAGCGGCGGCGATGGTTCTTGCTCTCATCCAGGAAAAGCCACTCGCACGTCCTCGACGCACACGCGCGCACGAATTCCAGATGATCGGAAGCAAGCAATTCCGCGGCATCGCGTGCGATCGGCCACAAGGGCGCGAACAGTTCGTGCTCCGTTGCGTCGAATTTCCAATCGAAGCGACCTTTGCCCGGAACCAGCTTCAGATACTGCACCGCCGCTCGCAGATGCTGGTTGAAGACAATCAACGCAGCCGGAGGCACCGGTTTCCTTCTCGCCACCGCATAAAAGATGTCGCTCAGCGCCTCGCGCAATTGAATCGCAGACGCCAGCGCCCGCTGCGCCTCGTCCGAATGTTGCATGCTCCAGGCAAGCAGACGATCCGCCTGCAGGTCGTTGATGATGCCTGTGTCCTCGGCAAACCGCGCGAGATCGATGTAGCTCTTCAGAAGTTCTTGCGGTTCGTTGCTGAAGCGGTCATCGAGCGTGTTCACAAAATCCAGGCACACCGGTCCTGCGATGAGTTCAAACCGCGGCGGCCTTCTCTTTTTTTGCTGTTCTGTGTGAATCATTGGCCTCGTTAGTATTGTCTAACCATTAAAGCCATCTTGACAAGTTAGGGCCTTGATCATATTATTGATATAACTTGTAAACGACGTTTTGGAGGTTAGGGAATGCTTTCCTATGAACCCTCCCGGATGCTGGCGTTAGTCCGAAACCGCAAACTCGACGAAGTGAGGATGGTAAATATAGGAGGCAGGCCCGTGATCGTTCCCAAAGCAAATCCCGCGGTGGACAAGGGTAACGATTCGATCAAGGTGGCGCTTGCCTTTTTGGCGATTTACATCGTCTGGGGGTCAACGTACCTGGCGATCCGCTATGCGGTGGAGACGATTCCACCGCTGGTCACGGCAGGTATCCGGCATACGATTGCCGGTTCGATTCTGTTGGCGTGGGCCTGCGCCCGCGGATACCGTCCGCGGCGTGAGCATTGGGTTGCCGGAATTGTTCTCGGTGCTCTTTTCTTTCTGGTTGGTCACGGCACACTGCACTGGGCCGAGCAGCATGTGGCATCAGGGCTGGCGGCGCTGCTGATCGCGACCGAGCCCATGTTCATTCTTGTGCTTGCATGGCTCAGCGGACAGCAGAAGATCAGCCGCATGAGCGCGTTGGGCTTGGCGCTTGGCGTGGCCGGGGTCGGGATTCTGACTGGTGTCGAAATCTCTTCGAAGGCTGCGAGCCTGGTCGGTATGCTCGCTGTCTTGCTGGGTTCGCTGTCGTGGGCCGCGGGCGTTGTGATCTCACCCAAATTGAAGCTGCCAACGGATGCGCTCGCACGTACCGCCGTGCCTCTGGTGTGCGGTGCCGTCATGCTGCTCGCCGCGGCAGGAATCACGGGCGAGTTTCACGCACTGCATTGGTCCGCTATTTCTCTGAAGTCAATTCTCGGTCTGGCATTCCTGATCGTTTTCGGATCGATCGTCGCATTCACGGCGTATACATGGCTGCTGCAGCGCTGCCCGCCGACATTGGTGGCGACACACACTTACGCGAATCCTGTTGTGGCCGTGCTTCTGGGATGGCTGCTTGCATCGGAACCGCTCACGGGACGCGTGGCACTCGCGTCGGTAGCAATTCTCGGCGCGATCGTTCTGATCCGTCGCGGTGAACGCGCGACTGAACGAAGAGACGTCGTGCCGGTTTCCGGCGAAGTGAAGTCGTCCGCACAGTGCGCTTAGGACGGACCGGTAATTACCTACGTCATCTTTCGATGGAACCGACCCCGAGCCTAGCATTTTGATAGAACTGCTGGGCTGTTAGGGATACCGCCGAATAGGAGCAAAATCAGGCGGGGAGAAACTCTGCGAAATCAGAGTGGCCTGCGAGGATCCTTCGCTCGACCGGAAACAGCCCATTCTTACTCTCACCGTCGCGCAGCCGCCGCGTCAGTCTCGACCAATATCCACAGGAGATTCCAATGGCTTGTGACATCCGTCACCATCTCCGCGGACCGCGAGCTGGGAAGATGTAGGAGCTCTCCTTAGATAATAGGCTGTGTGTAACTACATTTGGAGTTACAATGAGATTTGAATGGGACGAGGAGAAGGACCGAACAAATGTCCGCAAACATGGCTTTCAGCTTGCTGAGGCTGCGGAGATGTTTCGTGGAATTTTCCTGGTGCGCCCTGACACCCGCGAGGAATATGGCGAGGAGCGATGGCTTGGAATCGGCATGACAAAGGGACGGGTCGCATTTGTAGCATTTGCGCAAGATTCTCAGCACACGATCCGAATCATTTCCTTAAGGAAGGCGAGTCATGAAGAACGGAAAGAGTACGAAAGGGCGATCCAGAACGGACTGGCAGCGAATTGATGCGATGCGTGATGAAGATATCGACTTCTCGGATATTCCCGAGCAAGGCCCTGAGTTTTTTGCCAATGCCATCATCTGGCCGGGACCAAAGAAGCAGATCACTCTGCGCCTCGACCCGGACGTTCTGAAGTTCTTTCGTAAGCACGGCAGGGGATATCAAACGACGATCAACGCGGTCTTGCGCAAATACATGGAAGCGCAGCAGCGTCGAGCTTAAGCACTAGCTCACGTACCTGCGCGGCACACGTTTCGAGATATTGCAGAGAACTTCGTAGGGAGTGCTGTTGGCGAGGCCCGCGTGCTCGAGAGCGTCGACACTGAGTCCGTCGGCGGCGCCCAACAGGATCACCTCATCGCCCACTGCGACGCCAGGAATTCCAGTGACATCGACGAGCGTAAGGTCCATTGAGATCTGGCCAACGATCGGAGCGTAGTGATCCCGTACAATCACGCGGCCGCGATTCGACAGTTGACGATTGAAGCCATCCGCATAGCCAACGGGTAGTACTGCGACATTCGCCGGAGCTTTCGTCATGTACGTGCCGTTATAGCCGAGCGCGTGATTTGCTCCGAAGTCGCGGAGCGAGAGGATTCTCGTCTTCCACGTCAGAATCGGCTTAACTGGCAGGCGCAGGGTTCCTCCGCTGACGGTGCGGCCAGCGCGCTGGAAGGGAAGATAGTAGCCATAGAGCGCCACGCCGGGACGCGCCATGGTATTCCAAGTATCGCGTCGCGAGATCACAGCCCCGCTGTTGGCCATGTGCACGAACGTAGGATTGAGCCCAGCCTGACGCACCATTCCTTGCGCGGTCTCGAAGTTCTGCTGCTGTTCAGCCACAGAAGGCGCGTCCATGATTTCAGATGAAGCTAGATGAGTCGATAGTCCCTCGAGCGCGAGATGCCTGGCATCGGCCAATGCTTTGAGCACGGTTGGAAGTTGCTCGACAGTGACGCCGAGGCGTCCCATTCCCGTGTCGATCTTCAGGTGCACGGGATGCTGTGCTACTCCAAGTGCTGCAGCAGCCTTGTCGAGCGATTCGATTTGCCATCGCTCCCACACTGTTGGAGTGAGTTTGAGGCGGACGATCTCGTTTTCCTCGCCGCGCCAGAACCCGGTCATGAGCAGGATGTTGGATTGAATTCCCGCCTCGTGCAGCGGGATCGCCTCATCGAGCGACGTGACGCCAAGCCACTTTGCGCCCTCAGACTCGAGCGCACGCGAGCACTCGACGGCGCCGTGTCCGTAAGCGTCGGCTTTCACGACGGCACAAACCGTCACGCCCTTTCCGACATGCTTCTGCACTGTGCGGAAGTTTTGCCGAAGAGTGGTGAGCGAGACATCCGCCCACGTCGGGCGCGTTGCCGCGCGGCTTACGATTTCTGCAGTTGTGGCCACTCTCGCGATTATAGCGGGAGCAGCCGAGGTGCTGAGGTTACGCCGGGACTACTCCTGTCAACACAAACAGTGGCTCGCTGGGTTTATTGGTTCGCATCTACGCAACTTCTTGCCATGCTCTGCGGTAGCGACCGGTACGCGACGGCGCTGGCACGGTTCTAGAAATCGGGTATGGGTTCAGGTGTCGCTCTGCGACACGGCTCGATGGCGAAGCTTACCCGGCGCTGGAAAGCGCCGGGCTATTGTCAGCGGTCCCTACCGGGACCGTCGATGGCGGGCCCGGTCAACCTCGACTTACGCCTCCTCCGCGGTGGCTTTCATGTATCTGTCAATTCTGGCCGAGTACGAAGTTCACCGTAATCTGGGTATCTACCTCGATTGCTTCGCCGTTCAGAATGTACGGGCGGTAACGCCATTGGCTGACGGCCTGAAGCGCCGCTGGGACCAGCATAGGGTGGCCTGAAATCAGTGTCAGGTTCTCGATTGTTCCCGCCTTGCTGATCACCGCAGCCAAGACGACTGAGCCTTGAACCCGTGCGCTTCTCGCCAAAGGTGGGTACATGGGCTGAACGCGCCGAATCAAACTTCCTTCCAGCAGGCTCGATGGACGAAAAGCATGTTTGATAGAGACTGGAGGAGGTGGCGGCGTTGGCGCGACGCTTCTCATCGATTCGAGCGACTTCAATACTCCATCGGGTGCGCCCACTGCGCCAGTACTTCCGATTACTCCGGGGCCGGTGTTATAGCTGACTTGTGGCGGCGCCTCGGTCTCGTTGAGGATCTGGACGGTCGGTGGAATGGACGGAGGTTGAACCAAGATATTATTTTGGAGATTGCTCTGAAGGGGGTGTGCAGGACTCTGTGGCGGTCGCGGTGCCGCGGGCGGTGGGGGTGCGCCCCAGGACACGGGCGTCGTTACTACCGGATTAATTGGTATCCCCACGGTGGTCAACAGCGGAATCAGCAGCAACAGGCCCACAACTACGGCCTGCAATCCAAACGAAGTGAGCGTCGTCCAACTCCGGCGACCGCGATAGGCCCAGGAAGTTTCCAGCAGACTGTCGGCGAACATGGCGTCCTCCCAGCGTGAGATCTGTTTGCTGCTATGGACACCACGGGCGCGCGAATTAGAAGTGCTCTCGAAAGAAAAAAAGGCCGCGTTTTCACGCGGCCGTTTGGAACTTTTCCGACACGCGAGGTGTCGGTACGAAACTATTTCGGTGTGGTCGGAGCCGGCACAACCGGCTTTGCAGCTCCGGTGCCGGTCGAGGGCCTCGGCGCAGCAGGCTTGGCAGCTCCCGGCGCGCTCGGCGCTGGGGCAGCTACGCCCGATTGCACGTTGTAGGCCTCGACAACATTCTTGGTGATGTCGACCGCGTCAGCGTTCCACCAGAGCACGGGGCTTTGCGGCCAGGGCTTGGAGGTGTCGACGATCAGGGTGAATCCGTTCTCCTGCGAATACTTCACCACGAGGGGAGCCATCTTCTGAAGGATCCGGCTGGCAATCTCCTGCTGCTGATTGCCGATCTCTTCCTGTGCATCCTGGACAGAGCGGTCAAACAACTTCTGCTTGCTCTCGATCTGCTTACGGAGATTGGCCGCGGCATCTTCATTCAACTTCGATCCCTGCGTGTCGAGCTGCTTCTTCAGAGATTCCAGTTCGTCGTTCTGTCCCTTCAATTCAGTCTGCTTCGGTTCATATTTCTTCTGCAGAGTCTGCATGTCGCGCTGGCCTTCATTACTGCCGAAGATGGCGTCCTGAATGTTGATGGTGCCCACTTTTGTAACCCCACTGGGAGCGGGTGACGGAGTGGCGGGGGTTGATGACGACGCAGCGGGACTCGACGGTGTGGCGGCGCTGCCGGTTTGGGCGAGTGCGGAGAAGGTAAATGTCGCCGCGACTGCCAGAAGAACACGCAGAAACTTGCTTTTCATTGGGTTGCTTGAACTCCTTGGAACATGGTTCCGGGAATGACTTCGAAATTCGCTCTCAGATCGCTTCGTCTCAGTTAACGCTGGGCCGCACTGAAAGAGGTCTCCGCTGTGCTAGCGGCCGCCATCGGACAAGGCGCACTGGAAATGCCAGCATCGCACGCCGAGCATACAGGCGTGTTGTCCACTCCTTTGAAATCACTTATTGGCGTGGATCGATTCATTATAGTAATGCGGCTATTCCCGCGTCAAACCTGTCTAGAAGGTGGTTGCCACCGTAAACCGGAATGTCTTGCGCGGCTCTCGCAACAGGAAATTGGGTGCATAGACGTTGACGGCCTGCTTGAAGGTGTAATCCCCTGCCGCCCCAGCCGGGAACATGCTCCGGGTAATCGGGATCGGTGGGGTGGTCTGCTCATCCAGCCGCAGCGGATTGTACGCCCAATAGATACGGAACGGGGCGTTTACCACGGGGAGGAACATCTGCAACTCCAAACCGGTGGAAACTCGCGGTTGCCAGTTGGTCGAGTTCAGGATCAGCAATTGATTCGAAGGCGGAGGACTTAACACCTTGCCACCCACGCAATTGAAGCCGGCATCGAGCTGAGGACAGCCAAATGGCGTGCTGATGACCTGGTCATATTGCACCTGGGCAATCTGGAGCTGCGAGCGGCGCAGGATGGGGTCAATGCCGGTGTCGATGAACGGAGCCAGTGCGACCGGGCCGGCGATCGTGATGCGGTACTCCAGGTTGCCCCACGCACTGAAATCGCCTCCGGGGAACACGATCTGGTCTACCGGGATGGGGACAGTCCAGTTCCCCAGCCGCGGGTTCGCGGGATTCTTCGGGACGGGCGTTCCGTCAGGATTCGTCAGCGTGATTACGTTCGAACTTGGCAAGAATGCCACGGGCGAGATTGACCGGATGTCAAACCCGCGAACGTCGTTTTCGCCACCCATGTAGAAGCGCTGGAAGGGCGGAGCCACGAGGCCGCCGAAGCCGGTAATGTACGAAGCGTTTACCGCGAAACCGATCGCATTTCTTCCCTTGGCCTGCATCGGGTGGAACTGCTTGTACTGAAAGATTGGCCGGAACGAGCGGACGGTGCCGCCCAAACCCGCAAACTCCGCGCCCACCGTCATCGAATGGCCGTGGTGGGGAGAGATTCCACTGTCGAGGGTACTGAAAGAGAAGTTCGGGAAGATCTTGCTGGTGATGATCCCGTTCACCGCGTTCGGTCCGGAAATTCCACGGAACGCGATGAAGTCGAACAGAGTTTTCGAAGCGGTACTCAACGGCAGGAGTGTTGAGCGATCGAGCGAATAGGTAATGCCGACGCGTTTCAACGATCTGCGAAGGGGATAGCTGAGTGAGGTCGTAAATCCGACGCTCGATTGAGAATAGTTCTGCAAGTTCTGCAGTACTGCGGAGGAGAGATTCAGGTTTTGTCCGCTGAAGATCGAAAGCTGGCGCGCCTGGTTGAAGCTGATCTTGTTGCCGAAAACTGTGAACCCGAATTGCAGCGGCCGGTCGAACATGTAGGGCTGCGTATAGCCAAACAGGACGCTACGTGCAAGGTTCCCGAGGCTAAGCTGCACCTGTAAGGTCTCGCCGCGGCCAAGGAAGTTATTCGTGGAGTAGTTCAATCCGATGAAGGCGCCCTCAAGTCCGCTGACGCCGCCATTCAATCCGATGCTGTTCTTGCCTTTCTCATGTACATGCAGTGTGAGGTCGACTTGGCCGGTCTTTTCGTCGAGTTTCTTGTCCGTGACGTTGGGATCGTCAGGCTTGAGTTGGTCGAAGTACGACAACTGGTTCAGGCGAAGCAAGCTGAACTCCCACAGACGAGAGTTGTAAATGCCGCCTTCTTCCAGCGCCAGCTCGCGGCGTATCACTTTGTCGCGGGTGGTGGTGTTGCCCTGGAACTCGATGCGCCGGACATAGAACTGCTTGCCCTCATCGACGTCGATTTCGAGAAAAGCCAGCTTCTTGTCGTCATCAAAAGTCGTGTTTGGGACCGCAGTGAAGTTGATGTATCCGTACTCGCCGTACGCTTTGCGCAGGTTCTCGAGGCCTTTGGCGATTTTTTCGCGGCTGAAAATGTCACCGTCCTTCAGGGGGAACATCGATCGCAGCGCCGCATTGTTCGAGATCGCTTTGTTGTTCTTGAAGGTAATCGAGCCTAAGCGGTAGCGGTCACCTTCATCGATGGGCATCGTGATATCCACCGCTTTGCCCGGTCCCGACTGAATGAGAGGAATATGGAAACCCTTGTGGCCGGTATCGTGGATATTGGTCTTCGCGTCGCTGACCGCGGCTTTGAAGTAGCCACGGTTCTGATACTCGGCGCGGACTCGTTCCGTGTCTTCCTCAAGCTTGGTCGCGTCGTAGGTCTTAGAGAACAGATTCTCGAGGAAGATCGAGTGCGGAATGCCGATCGGGCGCAGGTTCTTCATCGCGGCACGCAGGGTGCGCGACTTGATATTCTTGTTTCCTTCAAACTTGATCTTGCCGACTTTTACCTTCGGGCCTTCTTTGATAACAAACGTGATGCCCACCGCGGCGGGCGGGATCTGCCGCACTTCCGTCCGAATGGTCGCGAACTGCCGGCCGTGCTCGGAAAGGAGCTGCTTAATCGAGACTTCCGCTTTCTTGATGCGGGTGGGATCGTACTGGCTCTCAACCACCAGCCCGACTTTATCCTGTTTGAAGCGGTCGAGAACGTCGCTGTTCGAGACCGAACTCAGGCCAACGTAATTGATTTCGCGGATGGTTGGCTTCTCTTTGACTTGTACGATGAGCCGCCAGCCCTTCGGAGTCTGCTCGCGAAGGAACTTGATGTCTTCAAAGTAGCCGGTATTCCAGAGTGAGTTGAAATCGCGCTCCAGGGCGGCTGCATCGAAAATATCGCCTGGCTTGGTAAAGATGCGTGCCCGGATGGTATCTGCAGGGATACGCCGGTTGCCGGTGACATTGATTTCCGAGATAACATCCGTCTGTGCTGCCAGAGGCTTTCCGCTGAACCAGAGAGCTGCCAGAGCGACCCAAATCCAAAGAGTCTTCCGGGCAGTGACCACCGTCCAACACCGCTGGAATGAAGGAGATGCATCCGACACGGTCTGCGGAAAAGCCAGACCTCGGGGCACAAGAAAGTTCTCCGGATGAAAGCGAAACGGAATCGCTAAGACCTCAGCCTCTAGGATGTAAGAAAACTGCAATTATACGGTAGAGCAAGGGATAGCGTCCAAGTTGCAGCCATCAATTCGTGTCCGAAGGCCGCATAAATTGGCTTGGTACGAGGTTGCCCTGCCGGCTGAAAGCACATTTCGGCCACTGACCAACCCGATCACTGGCCACTTATTTTCTCTACCTCAACCAAGACGGAATAAAACGTGGCAGAGTTGCCCATGTCGGTAAGTTTTTCTGAGGTTAAGCTGTTGATACTGTGAAAGTCTGGCCTCATCTTAGCCCAAGTGAGGCTTGCGGAAACGACCCCGGGCTGCACTTTTCCATCCACACGAGCTCTTAGCACAATCTCTCCGCGCTGGTTGAAGACGCGGACACTGTCGCCCTCCATGATTCCACGTTTGCGCGCGTCTGCACCGGAAATTTCCAGCAATCCGGATTCTTCCAGTTCCTGCACCGCAGGCACATTCGAGAACGTCGTATTCAAGAAATTGTCGGCTTTGCGTGCCAGCAGCTCCAGAGAGAAGCCGGACGTCTTGTTTCCATTTCGTGATTCAGTTGGCGGAATGAATTCTGCCACCGGATCAAGGCCCAGAGCTTTCAGGCTCTCGCAGTAGAGTTCCGCTTTGCCGGAGGGAGTTTGGAATCCTCCTTCGGCGAAGGGAAGAAATGGCTCGAAACCTTTTTCGGCAAATGTGGGGAGAGATGCCTTCGGCTGTTCGGCGGGGCGAAGCTTCGCAGCCGAAGCTCCAAAGTTCATGCGTACAGGCCCCGATTCCAGCCGATCACGGCTTATGCCCTGCATCCAGGGGGCGTCCGATTCGAGCGCGGCGTCGATCATCTCGTCGACATTCTCGTGAAAGCATGGCTCGTCAAACCCCATTTGCTGCGCGAGCGCGCGGAACATCTCGACATTCGATTTGCACTCGCCCAGCGGATCGATCGCCTGATTGGAAACCTGCAGGTAGTAGTGGCCGTAGCCCTTCTGTAGATCTTTGTGCTCGAAGAATGTCGTGGCCGGCAGCACGATATCGGCATAGTCGGTGGTATCGGTGAAAAATTGTTCGTGCACCACGGTGAACAAGTCGGGCCGGAGCAGACCGCGCACGACATCGTTGTGGTCAGGACAAACCGCCGCCGGATTCGAGTTGTAGACGAATAAGGCTTTAATCGGCGGATCATTCACCGTATTTAACGCTTTGCCCAGCTCTACCATGTTGATGATTCGTGCTTCGCGGCCCAATGCGGTCTTCATCAGATCCGGACGCTTCAAGTGATCCGCGTTGAAATCGGCCGCGCCGCTGACGGACATCTGAAGCCCGCCGCCGACTTCCTTCCACGATCCGGTGATGCAGGGCAACATGACGACGCATCGTGTCGCCATGCCTCCGCCCTCCGAGCGCTGGACGCCATAGTTCAGGCGAATCACCGACGGCCTTGTGGTTGCGTACTCGCGCGCCAACTTCCGAATGTCATCTGCCGCGATACCAGTCCACTGCGCCACGCGCTCCGGCGGATAATTCTTTACTTTCTCGCGCAGTTGATCGAATCCCAGCGTGTATTTCGACACGTAATCGGCATCGTGCAGCTTCTCGCCAATGATCACGTGCATCATGCCCAATGCCAGGGCCGCATCCGTGCCGGGATTGATCGGCAAATACCAGTCGGCGCATTGAGCCGTGCGCGTGCGGTAAGGGTCGATCACCACGAGCTTCGCGCCGTTCCGCCTCGCCTCGGTGATGAAGGGCCACAGATGTACGTTGTTCCCGTGGATGTTTGAAGCCCACGCGATGATGTACTTAGAGTGGCGGAACTGTTCGGGTTCGGTTCCGAGCTTCACGCCGAGCACGGACTTCAGTCCTGCTTCTCCTGCCGCCGAGCAGATTGTGCGATCGAGCTGCGACGCGCCGAGCCGGTGAAAGAATCGGCGGTCCATCGACCCGCCGTTCAAGGCTCCGAGCGTGCCTCCGTAAGAGTAGGGAAGAATCGCCTCGCTGCCGAATTGAGTGGAGATCTCGCGAAAGCGCGAAGTGATCTCGGAGAGAGCTTCATCCCACGAGATTCTCTGCCAGACCTCATTTGCTCGTGTGGGGGCGGCCGCCATGGGCTGCCCGGGGCCTTTAGGGCCAACCCTGCGCATGGGGTACAACACGCGTCCCGGTGAATAGACGCGATCCAGATACTTGGCGACCTTTGCGCACAAGAATCCACGAGTGACTGGGTGTTCGGGATCTCCCTGGATCTTCGTGGCGCGGCCGTCCTGCACAGTGATCAACACACCGCAGGCGTCGGGACAATCATGCGGACACGCGGCATGGACCACTTGCTTCATCGCACGATTATATGGGAGCGAAAAATAGCGTGCCGAACCTGGGCAAAATTGGGTCGTGGTGCAGTTTGATAGGACGCGAGCCAAACGCGCCCGTTCGGTCGCTGGCGCTCTCTCAGGGCAGGCTTTGTGATGGTCGCGCCTCTCGCCCAGATCCTTCACTACGCAAAGAACGCTTGTTCAGAATGACAAATCAGATTGCGCCACTACCCCAAAATCGCGACCGTGGAAGAAATTTTTTCGAATGCGTGAGGGAATCTGCCGGCAAACGACGCTTTCATCAGTGAGGGAAAACCTTCCATAGCCAGAACTTTTAAGGCGTAAGCAAGGAACCCAACACGGTGACCAGGTATCCGGCGCACGATGAGCCCGAGAACCGGCGCCCCCAGAGGAGAAAAGTATGTTTCGTATGAAGTTCGCTCCCATCGTTATCGCCGCGGTCATGCTCAGCGCATCCGCATTCGCGGGCAGCAGCCCGACCTTTACCACCATTGATAACCCAGCCGATCCCACGTTCAACCAGCTGCTGGGCATCAACACTGAGGGCGTCATCTCCGGCTACTTCGGTAGCGGCGCCCCAGGGCACCCAAACCAGGGCTACACAATCGCATCGCCCTATACCCAATTCGTTTCCGAAAACCTGCCGGGCTCCATTCAGACGCAGGTCACCGGTATTGCGGCCAACGGAACCACAGTTGGTTTCTGGGCCCCGACCAATGCGGGTGGTGATTCAAATTTCGGCTTTATTCGCCAGTCGAATGGTTTCACCTATCTGAGCGTCAACAACCCGCTGGGCACCGGGGTTCCTGAAGTCAACCAAGTGCTCGGCATCAATGGAGCCAACGTCGCGGTTGGCTTTTACCTCGATGCGAAGGGCAATCCCCACGGTTATGCCTACACGGTAAAGACTGGAGTGTTTTCGCCAGTAACCATCGGTGGAGGGCTGCCGGATGCTGCCACCGGGATCAACGCCAACAACCTGATCTGCGGCTTTTTCACCAATGCCGCCGGTCGGACCTTCGGCTTCCTGAAGCCGCTCACTGGGGGACAGGCCATCACGTTTGCCGTGCCGAACGCTTCTGTAACGCAATTCCTGGGCGTGAACGACAAGGGATTCGCGGTCGGCTTTTACGTCGATGCGAACGGCATGACGCACGGTGTTACCTATGACCCCACCACTGGTGAATGGAACACGGTTGACGATCCCAATGGAGTCGGTGGTACCACCATCAACGGAATCAACGACAAGGGCGATGCCGTTGGCTTCTACGTTGATGCCGCAGGCAACACTCACGGCATGCTGATCCAGGGCTTGTAGGAGGGACGTCAGTTTCGATCGGGAAATTCGACGGCTCAACCGAGACGGGAGCGCATCAGTGCTCCCGTTTCGCTCGTTGGAGGAATGGCACATTCCCCAGTTGGATCCTGTCGGCTGAATCAATCCAAGGAACAGTCCTACCGTGGCCTTCTTTTTTGATCGCAAGAAATTCGTGGCACTCACGAGGCACGGCTTCGCCCAGAGAAAGGAAGATCGAGTGGTAAACGTTATTGTGGACTTCGACGCGGTGAACAACATCCTGCGTGCGACGATAGAAGGCCGAGTTACCGGCGAGATCCTGTTGAACTTCCATGGCGCCGCAACAAAATATTTGGCAGCTCATCCGCCATGTCGCGTCATCCTTGACCTGTCACCGGTAACGGAGTTTACCGTTTCCAGTGATGCTATTAGGCGACTCGCGGCGGTTCCGCCGCCCCTAAAATCACCAGGAGGCGTGTGGATCCTGGTGGTCGAGAAAGATGTCATTTACGGCTTGGCCCGGATGTTTCAGATACTCACCGAGACAAATGGGAATTACTGTGAGTTGCAGGTGGTCCGCACCATGGATGAGGCGTATGGGCTGCTGCAAGTGAAATACGCGGCGTTTCGGCCTGTCCTCTTGTAGGGCTGGCCACGCCGTTTCGGTAAGGCGCTCGGATTCGAGGTTGTGCCTCGAAAGAAAAACCGGGCAGCTTTCGCCGCCCGGTTCCAAGTTCTGACTTCGGTTTGTTACTCTCCCGCCGGGAGTACACGAACATGTCCGGCGACCACGATCGGTTTGCCGGTGAGCGCGTTCTTGAACACCAAGCCACGCGCAATCAGGTTCGGAGTTCCCGCAGAAGCGAGGCCCGAGAGTCCGTCGATGTTCTCGAAGATCGTCGCGTCGCCTGTGAAGACCGTGAACGCTCCGCCCGCCGAGTAACTCATCAATGCATCGTTCTGCATCTGGAAGTAGCCCAGGTTGCTTCCCGTGCCACCAGTCACAGTTACGCCGCTAGCGACCAGTGCTCCAACAACGCCCTGGCGCCGGAGCGAGACCATGTCAGGCGTGAACACTCCACCGGAGACTGATCCGCCGATGAAGATCCGTTGCCCGACTACGAGCGAGGTGTTGTTGAATACCTGCTGCGTGAGCCAGTTGTCGAAGAAGCAAACCTCGTAGTTGGTGATGCTGCTCAGATCGATGGTCTGAACTGTGTCCACTGGGGTTACGCCGGAGGTACCGACTTCTTCGCCGACCCACATCGTCACTGAGGTAACCGGACCGGAAGTCGGATTCACCGCCAGAACTCGTCCGGAGATGAATGCTTTATCAGCGGTGATCAGTTCGACGTACTTCGCCAGGATGCTGCCATCGGCTTGTACGGTTCCGATTACAGAGACGATTGCATCCGCTGTCAGCGTGCCCAGGCTGTTGCTGCCGTTATATTCGGTGCTCGAGTTGACATCGATCGCTCTCGGCACACCGTATGGTCCCTGCATCTGGAAGGAGTTCGACGAAGTCGAGGTGGAGACTACATTTCCCGTGAACTCGGTGATTTGTCCCAACTCATCGGAGGCGGACACAGCGGCGATATTGATGACCGGGTTGATCGTGCCCGTGATTTGGCCGCCGCTCGTCACCAGGGAATCGTCGACATCAAAGTCAATGTGCAAACCAACGAGACCGTTGCTGCTCACCGTCAGGGGCTTGCCTGATGGGAAGGGAATCGTGACTGTAGTCTGCGAGAACGATCCCGTGAGTGTCTTCACGGAGGGCGGAGTCGTGGTCACATCGATATAGCTGATGACCGGCGCCGGATTGCTGTTCTCAAACGTGAAGGTGATGCTGTTGTAAGTGCCTTGCGGAATTGAGTTGAATCCGAGCAATGTTCTCAGGCCCATCAGTCGCGCGAAATCGACTGCTTCGGGCGAAGAGATCGCGCTCACCGTCGAGGTACTGTTGTTGAGCGTGAGGCTGTCGATGGTCACGTTGAAGCCGACCACCGAGGAAGCAGGCGCGTCTTCTCCCGTCACGAATACGCTGGCCTGAGAATTTGAATTCGAGTTCTGCGAGGAGGAGTTCGACACTCCGCAACTTATTCCCATCACGCAAAGCCCGAGCAGCACAGCAACTGCGAAGAACTTTTTCATGGCTGACTCCGATCGCAAAAGTTGGTCGTGAAGTGGTTTCCGGGGGGAGCCGCGATTTTCTTCACGGCTATGGAAACACAGACATTTCAGGAATGTCGCGTAACCAAAGGAATGGTTACTTTCAGCTGAAAGACCGCAACAGTCGCGCTATTTCGAGGATTTGCAACAACTTGCGGCTCTTGGTCCGGAAAGAAGCGCTGCGGACATGTACCACTGTGTTTTTGGTTCAGAAGAACTACGGCGGTAGCCAGATATCGGAATCATGTGTTGTCAATCCGAAACGGCATTAGCCGTTGAGGAATCTGCTTTCTGCGGGCAGCGGATCAGCTGCAAGCCCACAGCAGATTCCTCGCTATCGCGAGGAATGACAAACGATGGCCGGAGGGTACTTACGGGGAAGGTAGAGCAGAGAAAGCTTACTTAATCTCCATCACTTCTTTTTCTTTCGCCTTGCTCATCTCTTCCATCTTTTTGATCTCGCCGTCAGTGAGCTTCTGAATTTCATCGAGCGAGCGTTTTTCTTCGTCTTCGGTAATCTTCTTGTCTTTGAGCGCCTTCTTGATGGCATCGTTGCCGTCGCGACGAATATTGCGCACCGCCGTGCGGTGCTCTTCGAGTATGCGATGCAGATGCTTCACCATGTCCTGGCGGCGCTCCTGCGTTAACGGAGGCACGGGGACGCGGATCATCTTTCCATCGTTCATCGGATTCAAACCAAGGTCGCCGCTGCGAATGGCCTTTTCGATCGCACCCAGCTGCGACGGATCAAACGGCTGTACGGTGATCAACTGCGCCTCGGGAGCATGCACCTGCGCTACCTGATTGAGCGGCATTTGAGCGCCGTAAGCGTCGACACTGACACCATCGAGCATGTGCACGGAAGCCCGTCCCGTTCGAGTCGCGGCCATGGCCTTGCGAAAGTCCTCCACAGCCTTGTCCATGCGCGTCTTCAGTTGCGAATCCATAGAGTGCGTTCCTCCCAATCCAAAACGTCGAATTATAAACCCGCAAAATCAGAAACCACAAAGGACACTAAGTTGCACGAAGGAACTCGATCTCCTTCGTGGGCCTTTGTGCCTTCGTGGTTATTGCTTTTCGGCGCTGACCAGCGAACCTATCTTTTCGCCCATGACGACGCGCCGGATATTCCCATGATCATTCAGGCTGAAGACGACGATGGGCAGATTGTTGTCTTTGCACAGTGAGATCGCCGTCGAATCCATCACCCTGAGATTTAGTTTCAGCACATCCATGTAGGAAACATGATTGAACTTGCGTGCGCCGTCGACCTTCATCGGGTCAGCGTCGTAGATCCCGTCGACCTTTGTGGCTTTTAGAATCACGTCCGCCTTGATTTCCATTGCGCGTAGCGACGCGGCGGTATCGGTGGAGAAGTAAGGATTCCCAGTTCCTCCGGCAAAAATCACGACGCGGCCTTTTTCCAGATGCCGGATCGCGCGCCGCCGGATGAACGGCTCCGCCACCTGGTTCATTTCAATCGCCGACTGCACGCGCGTGTACGTGCCCTGCTTCTCCAGTGCATCCTGCAAAGCCAGGGCGTTGATCACCGTTGCGAGCATGCCCATGTGGTCGGCGGATACACGGTCCATGTCTTTGGCCTGCTGGGCGACGCCGCGGAAGAAATTTCCCCCGCCGACAACGATCGCGATCTGCACACCGAGTTTTTGGACATCGGCAATTTCGGCAGCGATCTCGTGGATGCGCTTCGTTTCGACACCGAAGCCCTGGTTCGCGGCCAAGGCCTCGCCGGACAGCTTAAGAAGGATGCGCTTGTAACCAGGAGTAGTGGTCATGATCAGTTGTCAGT
>Ga0209060_10001953_pt1 | contig 20472 bp, 15 predicted proteins | sample Coa_R1_8_FD_187155 | JGI IMG/M metagenome (GOLD analysis project Ga0209060, IMG submission 187155) | Surface soil microbial communities from Centralia Pennsylvania, which are recovering from an underground coalmine fire - Coalmine... | ecosystem: Environmental > Terrestrial > Soil >...
AATCTTGATGGGCAATCCCGTGAATATGGGGGGCGCCGAGGGCCGCCAATCGGCCTGGGTACACGAATTTGCCGGGCTACTGGAAAAAAAGACAGGGTTACCCATACGGTTTTGGGATGAGCGGCTAACCACGGTCGAAGCCAACCGCGTGCTGCGCCAAAGCGGTATCAGCCTGGAAAAGCGCGCCGCCGCCGTCGACCGCCTTTCGGCAGTCATCTTGCTCCAAAGTTACCTGGACTCTTTATGAGGATTCGGCGGCTGCTCGGCGTTGCGCTTCTGCTGGCTTTGGGCATCGCCGGCTATGCTATCTTCCGGCTAACCCGTCCTTACCGCGGTTTCTCCGAACCTATTTTTGTCGATCTGCCGCACGGCACATCCACCGCTTCGATTGGCGCCGCGCTAGCCAACGCCGGGGTGGTGGAAAGCCGCTGGGATTTTTGGCTGGCCCGTTTAGTCGAGCGCAACCGTAAGCCGCAAGCCGGCGAGTATCGCTTCGAGAAAGCCGCCACTCCCCTGGAAATTTTCGACCGGCTCGCGCGCGGCGACATCTTCTACTACCAGTTGGTCGTGCCGGAAGGCAAGAACATGTTCGACATTGGCGCTCTGGCCGAGAGCCTCGGCGTCTTCTCCGCCAGAGACTTCGTGGCCGCCGCTCGCAACCCCGCTCTGATCCGCGACCTGGACCCGCAAGCGCCTACGCTTGAAGGCTATCTGTTCCCGAGCAGCTACCGGCTGAAACGCCATGCGACGCCGGAGCAACTCTGCCGGCTGATGACGGCCAAGTTTCGCGAGGTCTGGCACGGTCTGCACGCTCGCTCCGCGCCGCACGAAACCGTTACCCTGGCATCGCTCGTCGAAAAGGAAGGTAAGCTGGCGCCGGAACGGCCCGTCATCGCCGCCGTCTTCGAAAACCGGCTGAAAATCGGAATGAAGCTCGACTGCGACCCGACCACGATTTACGCCGCGCTGCTCGACGGCCGGTACAACGGCGTAATCCACAGATCCGACCTGGATAGCGACAACGCCTACAACACCTACCGCCATAAGGGTCTGCCCCCCGGACCGATCGCCAATCCGGGGCTGCCTTCTTTAAAAGCCGTGCTGGAACCGGCAACTTCGGAAGCCCTCTATTTCGTGTTGCGCCCCGACGGCTCGGGGGGACACGAGTTTTCCCAGACCATTGCCGCGCACCAGGAGGCAACCGCCAGATACCGCCGTGGCCTCCAGAGATAAATCAGTCAAGCAGCTATTGCGCGAGTACCTGGCGGAAGAGCGGCCCGAAACCATCACCGAGCGCGTCTGGCAGCAACTGCTGCAACACCTCGCGCCGGTTTCGGAGAGCTATCTGCGCGACCTACTAATCGCCACCGGCCTGCCTTTCGACCAGCCCTACGCCGGGGTCCGGCAGCACACCTGGCAGGAACTCGAACAGTCGCTGCGGGAGATGCAGCAAGTCTACGCCGCCGCCATCGCCACCGGTTACCGCGAGCGGGCCCGCTACTGCCGCCGGCAGGTGATCGCAGCCAAAGACCGCGCGCGCTTCCTGGCGCGCAGCCCCAAGCTCGGTCCCGACAAGCGCCAGATGAAGGAAGAGATGGCGCAATGGATGCTTGTATGGCTGGAGAATCCCGAGGTGTTTCCTGCCTGGGTCGAAGCGCGTAAGCGTTTCGCCCAGCCGGGCGATCCGGCGCCCGCGCGCCCGCTATAATGCTTTGCAGGGACTGTCACCGGGGGGACCGTGGACGATCTGGTAAACCGGTTCTTTCATGAGATTGCGGATCTGGGGCCGGCCGAGCGCGAGAAGTTCTTCGCCGATCACTATGTGCGACCCGAAATCCGCTCCGAAATCGAGTCCCTGCTGGCCCACGATGTCGATTCCGGGCACCTGCTCACCGCTTCGGTGGCGGCGGGCGCGGACCACGTGCTCCAATCGGCCCGACTCGACGCGCCCCGCTGGTGCGGACCCTACCGGCTGATCCGGCTGCTGGGTTCGGGGGGCATGGGCGCCGTCTACCTGGCCGAACGCAGCGACGGCGAACTGCAACAACAGGTCGCCATCAAGCTCCTCCGGACCGGGATGGAGCAACCGTCCCAGCGCGAGCGTTTTCTCACCGAGAGGCAGCTGCTGTCGTACCTCGATCACCCTTCGGTGGCGCGCCTGCTGGACGTGGGCCGGACGGAGGACGGCCGGCCTTACCTGGTGATGGAGTACGTGGACGGCGTTCCCATCGATTCTTATGCAGCAGGGAAACCTTTGCGGGAACAACTGGCGATGTTCCTGAAGGTGTGTGGCGGCGTGGCTCACGCGCACCGGCATCTCATCATTCACCGGGACCTGAAACCGTCGAACATCCTGGTGAACCCGGCCGGCGAGCCGAAACTTCTCGATTTTGGCATCGCTAAACTGGTGGACGAGACTGCCGACCAGACGGCAACGGTTGAGCGCCTGCTGACACCGAATTACGCCAGCCCGGAACAGCTGCGCGGCTCCGTGCAGACCACCGCTACCGACGTCTATTCTCTCGGCGCGGTTCTCTATAAACTTCTGACGGGCCGCTCGCCGCATCAATCGGAAACGGGCGCCTCCCAAGCCTTGGAGATCGTCGCAGGTGCGCGCCCGATTTCAGCTCCAACCCAGGTCAATCCGAACCTGCCGGCGGACGTCGATTACGTGCTGCGAAAAGCCCTCCGGACCGAACCCGAAGAGCGCTACGCCTCAGTCGAGGCGTTCGCGAGCGACATTCGCGCCCTGCTTGATTCCAGACCGGTACAGGCGCGGTCGGCCGATGCCTGGTATCAAACGCGCAAATTTCTACGGCGGCATTGGATTCCCGCCCTGGCAGCGTCGGTGGTGATCGCCAGTATTCTGGCCGGTTTGTATGAAGTCAATCGGCAGCGTGCTATTGCGGAACGGCGATTCGAGCAGCTGGAACAACTCTCGAAGAAGATTTTCGATCTCGACAACAAAATCAAGACCTTGCCTGGATCAATCGAGGCGCGCAAGAGCCTGGTGTCGGCGTCGCTCGATTACTTGGAAGCGCTTGCAGCCGAAGCTCACGGAGATCTCGATCTGGAACAGGATTTGGCGGAAGGATATGAGCGGGTGGCACTTGCGCAGGGTGTTCCGACGGACCCGAACCTCGGTCAACGAGCCGAAGCGGAAGCGAGTCTGAAAAAAGCCGACGCGTTTATCGAACATGTCCTGTCTGCGCGCCCGCATAGCCGGACGGCATTATTCTTGTCGAGCGATATTTCCGCGCATCGCATGATTCTGGCCCAGGAATCGCGCCGCACTTCGGAAGCGGTGGCGCACGCCCGAAAAGCCGCCGATCGTATCGAACAAGGGTTAACGGAGCCAGGCCTCAGTGCAGCCGATCTGGACCATGCGCTCGGGAACCTTGGCAATATCGCTCTGGCTCATACCAATATGCATATGTACGCACAAGCGGTCACCTATGCCAGGGAAAGTATTGAGCTGACGCGCACCCATTTCGGATCAGCGCGGCGACTCAGTTTCAGCCTCAGTGTGCTCGCGAACGCGTTGCGATATCAAGGTGATTTGGAAGGGGCGTTGGCCGCCATTGAAGAGGCTCGGAACGTGGCGGGACGTGCCATTTATTCGAACCCGACTGCCCGCATGCTCGATCTTTACGGAGTGCTTTTGCGCCAAGGTTTCATTTTGGGCGAAGACGAGAGCGTTAATTTGGCCCGGCCGGAAGAGGCGATCGAACCGTTTCAAGCCGCTCTGGACATGACCGAACAGGCAGCCGAGCGGGATCCCGAAGATTCGGTCAGCCGCGAGCGGGTCGGCACCTCCGCCCGGGAACTTGGTAATGTTCTGCGCCATCGTGATCCGCAGCGCGCCCTGGCGCTTTACGATCTCGGCCTCCGGCGGATGGGCGAGATTCCTGAGGGCGCCAGGGCGAGGAGGGAGCGCGCCGTGCTGCTGGCGAAATCGAGTTATGCGCTGCGTGACCTGAGGCGGCCGGAGGAGGCGCGGCAGCGCATCGACGCTTCCATCGTGCTTCTGACAGCGACCGGCGATTACCCAGCCCGGCAGGTCGCGATCGACAGTGAAGCCTACACGGTGATGCGCGCGCTGGCGGATGACGAGGCGGCGCGGGGGGAAACAGTTCGCGGGCGCGAAACCTACCAGGAGTTGTTGGACAAAATCATAGCCGGCCATCCGGGTCCGTTCGACGATCTTCGGGACGCGCCCAGGCTGGCGGCCGTTTATCAGAATCTCGCTGGCCTGTACCGCAAGTCCGGCGACGCCGAACGAGCCGCCACTTTCGATACGAAACGGCTCGATTTGTGGCAGAGCTGGGAACGCAAACTTCCCAACAATCGCTTTATCCAGCGGCAACTGGCGGCTCGTTAGACGCTACCGCTGCGAGATCGTTTCCGGCACCACGCCGGCCGGGGCTTGCTTGCGGCGGCTTCTTCTGCCGAAAGAAAGGGCCTGAAACCGCTCCATGTAGATATAGAACACAGGCGTGATGTAGAGGGTGAGCAATTGGGAAACCGCCAATCCACCTACCACGGCGAGGCCGAGCGGGCGGCGGGCTTCCGACCCCGCACCCAGCCCGAGAGCGATGGGGAGGGTGCCCATCAAGGCCGCCATCGTCGTCATCATGATCGGCCGGAACCGCACGAGACAGGCTTCGTAGATGGCTTCCGAGGGCAGCGTCCCGTGCGCCCGCTGCGTCTCCAGCGCGAAATCAATCATCATGATCGCGTTCTTCTTCACGATGCCAATCAGCATGATCACGCCGACGAACGAATAGATGTTCAGCTCGCCCTTGAAGATCAGCAGGGTCGCGAGCGCGCCGAGGCCGGCCGAGGGCAGCCCCGACAAAATCGTCAGCGGGTGAATGAAGCTCTCATACAAGATTCCCAGCACGAGATAAATTACCAGGATCGCCATGATCAGCAGCACGCCCATCCCCTGTAGCGAGGATTGAAATGCCGCCGCCGCGCCCTGGAAACTGGTCGTGACGGTGGCAGGCAAACTCTCTCGCGCGACTTCTTCGATGCGCCCCACCGCGTCGCCCAGCGAAACACCGGGCGCCAGATTGAAGGAAAGGGTCACCGAGGGCAGTTGCCCGAGATGGGTCACCGTGAGCGGCGCCACGCCCCGCTTGAATTGCGCCACCTCGCTCAACGGGACCAACGCGCCGTTCGAGGAATGAATGTACAAGAGCCGGAGCGCGCCCGGGTCGAGCTGATACTTCGGCTCCAGCTCCATCATCACCCAATACTGATTGCTTGGCGTATAAATCGTGGAGACCTGCCGCTCACCGTAGGCATCATAGAGCGCGTGTTCGATCTGGTCGGAAGTTACGCCAAGCGTCGAGGCGCGATCACGGTCAATATCGACCAGCACCTGCGGGCTGGCAATCTGCAAGTCGGTATTCACGTCCACCAGACCGGGAACACCGTGCAGGCGCTGCTCGAAATCGCCCGCGGCGCGGTACAACTCCACGAGATCGAGCCCTTGCAAGGTGTATTGATACGCGCTTTTCGTAAGCTGGCCGCCTACCCGGATCAGCGGCGGATTCTGCGGATAGGTGCGGATGCCGGGGATCGAATTCAGCGCGGGGCGCAAACGGTTGATGACCTCGTCGGCGCTGAACTGCCGCTTGCTCCGCGGCTTCAGTTTGACGAAAATGCGGCCGGTGTTCCCTGCCCCATTGCTGCCTCCCACCATCGAGGTATACGACTCGATATTGGCATCGGCCCCGAGAATCGCGGCCACTTGCTGCTGGTTGCGGGACATGCCTTCGAACGAAACGTCCTGCGCGCCTTCGGTGAATCCGAAGAGCTGGCCGGTGTCCTGGTTCGGAATGAATCCCTTGGGCACCACGATGAACAGGTAGACGCTGGCCACCAGGGTTGCGGCAGCCGTGAGCATGGTGAGCGCGCGATGGCGGATCACGGCGCGCAGCGTCGCGTCATAGACACGCAGCATGCCGTCAAAAACGCGCTCGGATGCGCGAAACAGGGCGCCGGCATTCTCCCGCGGCGGGCGCAGAAAACGGCTGCAGAGCATGGGCGTGAGCGTGAGCGAGACAAATCCCGAGATAAGGATCGCCATTCCGATTGTTACGGCGAATTCGTGAAACAGCCGCCCCAAGATGCCACCCATGAACAACACCGGGATGAAGACGGCTGCCAGCGAGAGCGTCATCGAGAGCACCGTGAAGGCGATTTCGCGCGAGCCCTCCAGGGCAGCTTGCAAGCGGTTCTTGCCGGCTTCCATGTGCCGGACGATGTTCTCCAGCACGACGATTGCATCGTCCACCACAAAGCCCACCGAGAGCGTGAGCGCCATCAGGGACAGGTTGTCGACCGAGTAATTCAGCAGGTACATCGCCGCGAACGTGCCAATGATGGCCAGCGGCAGGGCGAGGCTCGGGATAATCGTGGCGGACACGTTTCGCAGAAACAGAAAGATGACCAGCACCACTAAAGCGACCGTCAGCAGCAGCGTGAATTTGACGTCGCTGACGGATTCGCGAATCGAATCGGAGCGGTCGTAATCCATGTCCAGCCGGACTGCGGGCGGCATGATTTTGCGGAACTCGGGCAACAGTTGCTTGATGGCGCCGGCCACCTCGACCGTGTTGGTGCCGGGCTGGCGCAGCACGGCGAGAGAGATGCCTCGCACCCCGTTGAACCAACTGGCGGCCTTATCGTTCTGCACACTGTCGAGAACGCGCCCGAGCTCTCCCAGCCGCACGGGCGCCCCGTTCCGGTACGCCACGATAATGGGCCGGTAGCTGGCTGCCGATGTAAGCTGCCCGGTCGCGTGCACCGTGAACAATTGATTCGCACCCCAGAGAGTCCCGGTGGGAAGGTTCACATTGTGTTTTTGCAGCGCCGCTTCGACGTCGTCAATGCCAATCCTGCGGGACGCGAGAGCGTCAGGATTCAGCTGCACGCGGACGGCATATTTCTGCGCGCCGTAGACCTGCACCTGGGCTACACCGCTGACGGTGGAGATCCGCTGCGCGATCATCGTCTCGGCGTATTCGTCGATAGTGGAAAGCGGCAGCGTCGCCGAATACAGCTCCAGGTACATGATGGGAGAATCGGCCGGATTCACTTTCTGGAACGTGGGCGGCGTCGGCATCCCCGGGGGCATCTGAGATTGCGCCCGCGTGATCGCAGTCTGCACGTCCTGCGCCGCGCCGTCCAGCGAGCGGTCGAGCGCAAACTGGAGGGTGATCGAAGTGTTGCCGAGCGCACTGGTCGAACTCATGTTGTCGAGCCCGGCGATGGTCGAAAACTGGCGTTCGAGCGGAGTGGCCACGGCGGAAGCCATGGTCTCCGGATCGGCCCCCGGCAGCGAGGCGTTCACTTGCAGAGTCGGAAAATCGACATTCGGCAAGTCGCTGACGGGCAGCGCGCGATAGGCGATCACTCCGAACAGAACGATCCCCAGCATGATGAGCGTGGTCATCACAGGTCGCCGGATGAAAAGTTCGGTAATGTTCACGATGCACCCTGAATGTTTTTCAAATCCATGGTATCAAGGCGGTTGCAGGCTGGCCGGCCGGGGCGGTCCGGGCACGATAAAATAACGGGAGGGAGTATTGGATGCTGCAGCCCATGCCATCTCAATCCATCCCGCGGCGCGTATTGTTGCTGATACCGGCCGCGGCCGCCGGACTGGCGGCCACTCTCTACCGGAGGGACAGAAAAATGCCGGATGCCAGTGCTGCCGGAACGGGCGCCGAAGTGGATATCGTCGAGTTTAATGACAGGGGCGAGCGCGAGGGGACTCATCACGTGCGGGAAATTGTGAAGCCCGAGTCCGAATGGAAACAGGAACTGGCGCCGGACGAATTCGCCGTTGCGCGCCAAGCCGGGACCGAGCGCGCGTTCACCGGACGCTATTGGAATAACCACGAAGCCGGCCTCTACCGCTGCACGTGCTGCGGCACCGCGCTATTCCGCTCGGCGGAAAAATTCGATTCGGGCACCGGCTGGCCGAGTTTTTGGGCTCCCGCGGCGGAAGAGAACGTCCGCACGCAATCCGATAGTTCCCTGTTCATGGAGCGGACAGAAGTGCTTTGTAAGCGCTGCAACGCGCATCTCGGTCATTTGTTCCCCGACGGCCCGCGGCCCACCGGCTTGCGCTACTGCATTAACTCCGCCGCCCTGCGGTTTGCGAAGGCGTAAGCCCGGGCATCGGCCCAGAATTGCCTGTTTTGCGTACCCAGCGGGCGTTTTCCGAAACGTACGTTTCGGAAGTTCAGAAAGATTTGTTCCAGCCAAAGGAATTACCCCAGGGATTCCGCTTGGTACCAAGCGGAGCGTGCGAACCCGGCCGGCAGGGCTCCGGCGCGGCAACCCGGGTTTGGCGTAGACCCTTTCTCACGACCCCATTATCGCGCGGGGAACTGAAGAGGCGGGCTGCAGCGGCGGTGCTTTGGGCTGTAATTCGCTGATTTCGCGATGGATCGAAAATTTCGGCTTGGCCGTGAATGCGCGAGGAGCCCAATTCTTCTACGATCTCCCGTTCTCAATCGATGACCGCGATGGCGTTGATTTCAATCAAGCAGCGCGGGTCGGTTGCCAGGCGCACAACCTGCACCGTGGTAGTGGCGGGTTTGCTGTGGCGGAAATACTCGGACCAGACGCGATTGAGCGCATCCTGGTCGGACAGATCGGTGACAAAGCGATTCGCCGTCACGATATCGGCGAAGTGCGCGCCGACGGCGTCCAAGCCGCGCTTCAAATTCTCCAGCGCCGCCCGCGCCTGGCCTTCCATATCCGCAGGCATGCTGTCGAATTCCTCGGGGCGATGCGGATGATGATGATAGACGGGCGCCGCTGTCACACCCGCGAGGTAAACGGTGACGCCGCCCGTTACTTTGATGGCCGGCGCATACGGCATCCAGAGATCGGGGGCATCGGGCCAATGCAGGTGCTCGATGATCTTGGGCATTTCCTCACCTCCCATGCGGTCAGGTTTTCCGCCGGCATCATCGGAATCGAGTCGAAGCCGGATTCACCATGATAATGGTGGATGACACGATGCGAGGGCAAGAATAGCGTGAGCTAAGCCGGCGGTAGTACGGGCGTCCTGGTCCTCTCCGCCCTTGAATCTTCAATCAGCCGATGTATTCTGATCGAAGACCAAATGCCGCCGACGCTACCTTCCCGCTACTCCCGCGAGCCGTTTGTCGAGTCGATCCTGTGCGCGACGGATTTTTCGGCGGCCGGATTGAACGCCTTCGCGCACGCCCTCATGATGGCGCTGACGCTGCGCTGCGAGTTTACGCTGTTTCACGCGGGCGCCGGCGAAGAGGCCGACCAGGAATGGTCGCGAATCCCCGGGGTGCGCGAGGTTCTGGAGCGCTGGGGCTATCTCGAGAAAGGAAGCTCCCGCCGTGAAGTCTTCGAGAAGGTTGCGGTGAAGGTGAGCAAAGTGTACGTGCAGACCAACGATGCGCTGGGCGAGTTGGCCGACCTCCTGGAGAAGGAGCCGGTCGATCTGGTCGTGATCGGAACCAACGGAGACGGCGGCGCACCGTCATGGCTTCATCACCCCGCGACGCACCGACTGGCCCGAGATAACCGCACGATGACGCTGTTCGTGCCGTGCTCGGGCGGCTTTGTGTCGCTGGCGCACGGGGGTTTCACGCTGCGCCGCGTGCTGGTGCCGGTTGCCGACCAGCCCGACCCGCACCCGGCTCTCACGTATGCATTTCGCGCGGCGGTTTTTTCCACCGAAAACACCATCGAAATGGACATGCTGCACGTCGGCGATGAGGATGTCGAGGCGCCGCGGCTTGACCTGCCGGACCGCGATTACCTGCGGTGGCAGCTGCTGACACGAACGGGCAATGTGCCGGACCAGATCCTTCGCACCGCGGCCGAACTGCATTCGGACCTGATCGCGATGACTACCGATGGCGCCAGCGGTTTATTGGGCGCGCTACGCGGCAGCATCACGCAACGCGTGATCCGCGAAGCCGCCTGCCCGGTGCTCGCCGTCCCTGTAAGTTGAGGGCCGATTATTCCGCGGACGTGTTCGGACCCGCTGACTTCTTGCGTTCCGGGAACAACTGCTTCGGATCCATCTCGGCCGGGAAGGTCACGTCGAAGAATCCGATCATCATTTCTTCCCAGCTCTGATCGCCCCATTTCACGGCCTTGGTCGGATCGGGATTGTTCTTGTTGTTGGGCGAATTGTCGAAATGGGCGGTAGCGGCGATCTTGGTGCCCTTGGGCAGCTCGATATCCTTTACCGGCTGATACCACAACTGCCAACCGAAATCGTAATGGGGCACCTTGAGAATGGTCTCGGTCTCGCCGGTCGGATAAACCAGGCGATACTCGAAATCCTTGCCGCGCAGATGCATGTGGGGGAGCAGGGCGCTCAACTTCGCCTCGTGCCCGATTTCGAACTCGGCATCGACGCGGTAGTTCGAGTCGCCGGGCGGAATCGTGAATTTGTTGTTGGTGGCGGCGAGCGTCATGACGCGCTCCTGCGGCGGTTGCTTGCAGAACACAATGCCGACCTTGGTGCGATCGTCGCCAGCCTTGCCATTCGCGGTGTAATGCAGCTGCAAAATAATATCGGAGCCGGCTTTGATCAGCCGCCCCTGCCCGGGCTCCAGAATGCTGGCCGGCAGACCCGGCGCGAAGCCGGATAGCATGTCGCCGTTCAACTGGGGCCGGTTGCCCTTGTCGTCGGCTTCGGGAACGAAAATCTCGCCCGGTTTCTTGTCACGCATCCACTTGGAGCTGCCGTCGCGGATGTAGGCGATCACGTGGTGCACCACCGCCCGATTGCCGGGGCGAACCTCGGCCATCTGGATCCAGCGGTCTTCAGTGAACTTGTAGGGCAGCACGACATATTGATACTCGATGGTGCCCGAAGCCGGGACGTGAAATGACTCCGGCATGTCGAAAACCATGTCGGGTTTGCCGATGTTCCACCCGTCCACGAACTCGGCGGGCTTGGGGAGATCTTTGGGATCCCCTTCGGGAGCGCCGGCATCGACCCAGCTGATCAGAGTATCGATATCCTTCTGGGGGAGCGAGCGGTCATTGCGGAAGTGGCCGTAGCTGGGGTCGGCGAACCATGGCGGCATCTTGCGCTCGAGCACCGCCTGCTTCATGGCCTTGGCCCAGGGGCGCGCCTGCTGATAAGTCAGCAGCGAAAACGGCGCGGCTTCACCGGGGCGGTGGCAGCTCTGGCAGTTCTTTTCCAGGATGGGAGCGACGTCCTTGCTGAACGTCGGAGAATTCGGGGCAGCGAATGCAACTAGAGATAGACCGCAGACGAGCACAGGCAGCTTCATTTGACCCTCTCGTACCGTATTATACTCAACTACCGACCGTTCGGTTTGGAGCGGTCTTGTCCAAACCCCAGGCTCAACTGGCGGCGTTCGAAATCGAGCAGCCACTGCTTGTTCTCGAGGCCGCCCCCGTAGCCAGTCAGTTTCCCGTTGCTGCCGATGACGCGGTGGCAAGGGATGATGATCGCGATCGGATTGGAGCCGTTCGCCAGCCCGACCGCGCGGCTCGCCGCCGGGTTCCCGAGGCGGCGCGCCAGTTCGCCATAAGAAATGGTCTGGCCGTATGGGATGAGGCACAGCTGGCTCCAGACGCTCTGCTGAAAATCGGTGCCCGCAGGCCGGAGCGGCAGATCAAAGCGTTCGAGAGTGCCGGCGAAGAACGAGCGCAACTGCCGCATCGCTTCGCGGAGGTAGCGGTCGTCCTGTTGCCAGGAGGGCGCCACGCGCGGCGGGGTACGGCCGGCGGCGAAAGCGACCTGCCGGAGTCCCGTCTCATCGGCCACGAGCAGCAGCTGCCCGGTAGGACTGTCCATCCATTGATAACAAGTGGCCATCTCTTACTCCCTGCCAAAGATGGAGCGCGGCGTAGGCGCGCCAGGGGTGCCAACGCTCGGCTCTTTGTTCCAGTTCACGCGTGGTGCGGGTCCCGGTAGCCCGCAGGAGGACCAGGTCGCCGGAGGGAAACGCGTCCGGGTCACCCAGGGCCCGCAGCGCGATATACCCGGCGGTCCATGCGCCGATGCCGGGAATTGCGACTAACTGGTCCCGCAAGCAATCGGCGGCGCCAAAATGATTCAGCACAATTTCCCCGCCGGCCACGGCCGCGGAGAAAGCGCGCACGGTTTGCGCCCGCTGCCTAGGCAAGCCGATCAACGCCACATCCGCTTCGGCCAATTGCTCCGGGCGCGGAAACAAATGAGTGACACCAGGCGGGCCGCCTTCCAGAGGCTGCCCGAATCGCGCCGCGAGCCGGCCTGCCAGCGTCGACGCGGCCGCCACGCTCACCTGTTGACCCAAAATCGCGCGAATTGCCAACTCGAACGCATCCCAGGCGCCGGGCACGCGCAGCCCGCGCCGGGCGCGCACCAGCGGCCGCAAAAGAGTATCGGCGTCCAGGCAGTTCCCAATTGCGAGCGGATCCGCATCCAGGTCGAACAGGCGCCTCACCCGCCCAACGGTTGGCAGCAGGTGATCGGAATCGGGATGCCGTAAATCGAGGATCACCTCCGAGCGCTGGTGGGTGATTTCGAGGGACCCCGGGGCGCCCGACAGCATGACACTGCGGCGGTAAGCGCCGTCCGCCACGCTCTCGACACCGGGAATGGCGCGCGCGGCCAGGAATGCGAGCAAAGCGTCCCAATCAAAAGGAGGCCGGTAATGGAGGCGAAAGCGCAGCCCGGCGGCGGGGTGAGGAGGCCGCGTCCTGCGCAGCTCGCGGGGGCTCCGGTTCCAGGTTTTGCGAAAGGCGTCGTTGAACCGCCGCACGCTACCGAACCCCGAGGCGACCGCGACGGCGGTTACCGGCAGAGCCGTATCGGTGAGGAGCCGCTTCGCCGAGAGCAGGCGCTGGGTTTGCGCCACGGCAATGGGAGGAGCGCCCAGATGTTCCAGAAACAAGCGCCGCAAGTGGCGGTCGCTCACACCGAGACGGTCCGCCAGCCGGTTCACGCCGGCGTCATCCAGAGCGCCCTCGGCAATTTCCCTTAGTGCGCGCGCCACCGTAGTTGAAGATCCGTTCCAAGCGGGAGTCGCCGGCGCGCATTCCGGCCGACACCGCAAGCACGGACGGTAACCGGCCGCTGCGGCGGCCGCGGCGGAGGGAAAATATTCAACATTCTCTTCCCGCGGCGCGCGTGCCGGACAAATAGGCCGGCAAAAGATCCGAGTCGTCCGCACGGCGATAAAGAAACGGCCGTCAAACCGGGGATCGCGAGCGAATCGGGCGTTTCGGCAGGCTTCTGGATCGAGCAGCACTTCATTGCTGACTATAGCGCTGCCGCCGGGCGCGGACCAGCCGTTTTCGGACGTGGATGGCGGCCTGCCGATTGGCTCCGATTCGCTTGACCCGAGGCAGAGGAGTGATATACACTGCAGCCCAATAACGATCGCCACTGGTTGGGTCTCAATTGCTTGCGATGAATTCAGGAGGATGCCCGTGCGTTCACTAGGAAGACTTGCTTGTCTGATGTTGCTTGCCTGGGGGGCGTTCTCCCAAAGCGATCGCGGCACCATTACAGGAACCATCTCCGATCCCGCAGGCGCGGTGGTCGCGGGCGCCGCCATCGAAGCGAAAAATGAGGCAACGGGGGTCACGTACCAGGCCGCCAGCACGGCCACCGGAAATTACACCATTGTCCAACTGCCGGCGGGTGTTTACGACGTTTCCGTCACGGTGCCGGGATTCAAGAAATATACGCGGTCGGGCATTACCGTCGAAGTGGCGGCCGTCTTGCGCATCGACCTTCCTCTCGAAATGGGCGGCGCGACGGAATCAGTTACGGTGCAGGCGGACGCGCCCTTGCTGCGAACCGAGAGCGGCGACATCAGCCACACGATCCGGGCGCAGAACCTGGACGATCTGCCGATTCTGGGTATCGGCGCCGGGCAGGCCGGCAGCGCGGGCATTCGCAACCCCTACGCCATGATTCAACTGGTCCCCGGCGCCATGTGGCAGGCCAATGCGCAGGTCCGGATAAACGGCACGCCCAACAACACGCAAGGGTTCCGCATCGAAGGGCAGGATGCCTCCAACACCGGCACACCCGGAGTGCAAGCGCAAACACAGCCCAGCGTCGACGCCATCCAGGAAGTGGCGATTCAAACCAGCAATTACGCGGCGGAATACGGGCAAGTAGGCGGCGGCATGTTCAACGTCACGATGAAATCGGGAAGCAACCAGTTTCACGGCACCGCCTACGAGAATTTCGTGAATGAAGCCTTTAACGCCGGCCAGCCCTTCATTCCCGGCAATCCACGGGCACGCAACCGCCGCAACGATTACGGTTTTACGATCGGCGGCCCGGTGTGGATCCCGAAGGTTTACAACGGCCACGACAAGACATTTTTCTTCTTCAATTGGGAGCAATACCGGGAAGCGGTGGCCATCAATAACCAATTAGAGACGGTGCCCACCGCTGATTATCGCGCGGGCAACTTGACGGCGGCAGAACCCGTCAACGCCCAGGGGCAGCCCATTCAGATTGGCATCGACCCTCTCAACCGTCCGATCTACGGGGGCGAGATTTACAATCCCGCTACCGATCATCCGGCCCCGGACGGACGTATTGTCCGCGATCCATTCATTAACCAGCAGATCCCTCCCCAGATGTTCGATTCGGTAGCCAAGAAGATCCAGGCTTTGTTCCCTCCTCCTGTAGGACCGAATGCCAACGGGATTGTCAATAATTACGTACCGACGATTCCCACCACTCGCGTGACCCAAATTCCTTCGGTCAAGATCGACCAGTTCTTCGGCGCCAAGCACAAGGTGGCGTTCTTCTGGCAGGAGACCAAGACTACCGCCCCGCTATCGTTCACGTTCGGCCAAGTCGACGGTCTTCCCGATCCGCTGGCTACCAACCTGGGTACGTTCCAGACCGCGCCGGCTTACCGGTTGAACTACGACTACACGATCTCTCCCACCGTATTGCTGCACCTCGGCGCCGGCTACCGGAGCAACGCGTTCTTTGTTCCTACGGTCAATGAAGAAGGCCAGGTGCCGAACTACAATGCCGAGCAGGAATTAGGTCTGCACGGAGGCACGACCCACACGTTCTTCCCCCCGTTCTCAGGATTGTGCACGGGCGCCGGGGGCTTCACTCCCTATTCCTGCAACGGACAGGGAGGGATGCAGAACTTCGGCAGCGCGGCCTATTCCTCGCAGAACACGCAGTCGCCCTCGTTCAACGCGAATCTCACCTGGGTAAAGAACAATCACACGTACAAGTTCGGGTCGGAGGTTCGTATCGAGGGATATCCGGTTCACAGCAAGGCGAACACGTCGGGCAGTTATGTTTTCGGGCCCGAGCAAACGAGTCTTCCCTATTTGAACGGCACATCGCTGCAAGGCCAGGTAACGGGCTTCGGGTATGCGAGTTTTCTTCTGGGAGATGTGAAGCAGATCAGTATCGCCAACCCGGTCGATCCGCGGCTGGGCAAGCACGAGATCGCCTGGTATGCGCAGGATTCGTGGAAAGTGACGCGTAGAATCACATTCGATTATGGCGTTCGCTATGACTTCTCCACCTACCTGCGCGAAGAACACGGCCGCGACCCGTTCTTCTCGCCGAGTACGCCGAACCCGGCCTTAGGCGGAATTCCAGGGGCCGTGGTGTTTGACGGCGACGGTCCCGGGCATTGCAACTGCAGCCTTGCCAAGAATTATCCGTGGGGGTTCGCGCCGCGTTTGGGTCTGGCGTATCAGATCACGCCCAAGACCGTGTTCCGAGCCGGTTTCGGCATTGTCTACGGCAGTACGGAATCAAACAACAACGCTTCAGGCGGCTTGGCCGGTTCGTCAAATACGCAGACGGCCGCGCCGGTGTATGCCGCAGTCACAACGCTCTCGATCGGAATTCCGGCCTCGTTCAATCCCCCACCCTGGCCGAACCTCAATCCAGGGCAGTTTAATACCACTCCGAATCCGGTACCGATCGGTCAGCCGTTCCTCGATCCGAACGCGGGCCGTCCTCCCCGCCAGTACCAGTGGAGCGTTGGATTTCAGCGCGAGATCTTCCAAAATCTGGCGCTCGATGTGTACTATGTCGGAAATCGCGGGATCTGGTGGCAGTCTCCGGTACTGAACAATATCAATGCGACCTCGCCGGCGCGAATCGCCGCCGCTGGTCTCGATCTCAACAATCCGAGTGATGTCGCGTTGCTGACGCAGCCGCTGAATTCGCCAGCCGTGATCGCGCGCGGGCTCAACAAAGTGCCCTATGCGGGCTTTCCACTCACGCAGACCCTCGCGCAATCGCTACGGCCGTTTCCGCAGTTCGCAAACGGTCCAAACGGCGGCATTCTCACCTATTGGGCCCCTCTCGGCGACACCTGGTACAACGCACTGCAGGTCAAGGCAACCAAGCGTTTTTCTCACGGCCTCACGTTCCTGAGTACATTCACGTGGTCTAAGACAATGGATAACGGCGTCGAGATTGGCGAGCCCAATCCCGGGAGCACGGGTAACGCGGTAGTCAACAATGTGTTCAACCGAGGCGTAAACAAATACCTGTCTGCGTACGACCAGCCGTTCCTGTTCAACATCTCGGCCACGTACGTTACACCGAAGCTGAGCGGAAACAAGGTTCTCTCGTGGCTGGCCCGCGACTGGACGTACGGCGCCTTCCTGCAATATGCCAGCGGATTCCCGATTCTGGCTCCCTACGCGAACAACAACCTCGGTCAAATCCTGTTCAATACGTTCAATACGGGAACCGGCCTTTCAACGGGGACCTTCGCCAACCGCGTTGCCGGCAAACCGCTGTTCACGGTGGACCCCAATTGCCACTGCTACGATCCCAACAAGACGTTTCTGCTGAATCCGGACGCCTGGGCCGATCCGGCTCCCGGCCAGTTCGGAAGCGGTGCCGCCTATTACAGCGACTACCGCCAGCAGCGGCGGCCTTCGGAAAACATGAACCTGGGACGCACCTGGCGCTTCAAGGAATCCATGTCTCTGAATATTCGCTTCGAATTGACGAATGTGTTCAACCGGTCGTACTGGGGCAACCCGGCAGCGACGAATGCGAAGGCGCCTCAGAACCGGGCTCCCAGCGGCAACGCGCTTTCGGGCTTCGGTTTCATGAACACGATTACGCCGGGCTTCACCGGCGCGCTGGTGCCGCGCAACGGCACTCTGATCGCGCGGTTCAGCTTCTGAGATCCGACCGGGCGTGCTGGTAGCATCGAGGTAGTGGAAGAGAGCGAGATTTATCCGGCAGTCGGCGAAGACGGATTCGAACGGCTGGTAGCCGCGTTCTATCGCCGTATTCCGCGCGACGAGATTCTTGGTCCGATGTACGCGGAGGATAACGATCTCGCGGGCGCCGAGCAGCGGCTGCGCGATTTTCTGATATTCCGCTTCGGAGGGCCGCAGCGCTATATCGAGCAGCGCGGCCATCCGCGATTGCGCATGCGGCACATCCGGTTTGCGGTCACGCCGGCCGCCCGAGACCGGTGGATGGAATTAATGAACTCCGCGCTCGCCGAAGCGGCGTTTCCCGCCGAAATCGAAGCGCGGCTGCGCGCGTTTTTTGAATCGACCGCCACTTTCTTAATCAACCGGCCGGTCTAGCCTGACAGGCGCGGCCCGTCCGCAGTATACTTGTCGCGTATCGGGAGGGTGTCGTCGACCCATGCGAAACTCATTGGCGCTTTGCGCCGCGATTCTCGCCGTGCTACCGGCTGCCGCCCAGCAGGCCTACAAAGCGCCGCGCCTGGCGGGCACCGATCATCCCGATCTCAACGGTCTGTGGCAGTCGATCACGGAAGCCAATTGGGACATCCAGGCGCACGCGGCGCAACCGGGGCCGCCGCAGTTCGGCGCGCTCTATGCCGAGCCCGCCGGCCCGGGCATAGTGGAAGGCAACGAAATTCCGTATCAGCCCTGGGCCTTGGCCAAGAAGAAGGAGAACTTCGAAAAACGCCTCACGCGGGTCAATACCGACGGGGTCCGGCTCGAACCGCTCGACCCGGAAGCGAAGTGCTACATGCCAGGCGTGCCGCGCGCCAACTACATGCCGTTCCCCTTCCAGATCGTGGAGGGCGACAAGAAAATCATCATGGCCTACGAGTACGCCAGCGCCAGCCGCCTGATTTCGATGGACAAGGCCGAACCGGCGCCCGTCGAAAGCTACATGGGATGGTCGAACGGCCGCTGGGACGGCGACACGTTGGCGGTCGACGTGACCGGCTTCAACGACAAGACGTGGTTCGACCGCGCCGGCAATTTTCATAGCGAAGCGCTGCACGTGGTCGAGCGCTATACGCCGGCGGCGCCGAACCTGATCCAATATGAAGCGCTCATCGAAGATCCCAAGGTATTCACGCGGCCCTGGAAGATGAGCTTTCCCATTTATCGCCGGCTTGATAAGAACGCGCAATTTCTCGAATTCAAATGCGTCCCGTTCTCCGAAGAGCTGGTCTATGGCCACCTGCGGAAGAAGCCTGACAAGTGAGGGAACTCTCATGCTAAAGCGACTCTGGATTTTGACAATTCCGATTCTGGTATCAGCGCCGCTGGCGGCGCAGAAACCGGCGGCTCCCGGCAAACAATGGCGGACGCCGTGGGGCGATCCGGATCTACAGGGCTCCTGGTCAAACGCCACCACCACGCCGCTCGAGCGGCCCGCAAAATACGCCGGCCGCGAGTTCCTCACCAAAGAGGAGATGGCCGCCCAGGACAAACAGACCGCGATCGCCACCGACAAGCGCGATCAGGAGGGCACGCCTCAGGACGTCAACGGCGCCTATAACGGGTTCTGGTGGGAGCGGGGCTGGTCGGACGGCCGCACGTCGCTGATCTACGATCCGCCGGATGGCCGCATCCCGCCGATGACGGCGGAGGGCAAAGCGCGAAAAGCCGAGCAGGATCGCAAGAATCAGAGCAGCGAGGGCGAACTTGGCGCCGGCCCGTATAACGGCCCGGAAGATGTGGAGCTGTACACTCGCTGCATCGTTCGCGCCGCGCTGCCGCGCATTCCCACCGGTTACGACAACAACTACCAGATCGTGCAGAGTCCCAACTCCGTAGCGATCCTGCAAGAGCAGATACACGAGACGCGCGTGATTCCCCTCGACGGCCGCGCGCACGTGAATTCGAGCGTGCGCCAGTGGCTGGGCGATTCGCGAGGCCACTGGGAAGGCAACACACTGGTGGTGGAAACCACGAATTTCAGCGATCAGGCCTCGTTTCAAGGGGCGACTCCAAACATGCGCCTGGTGGAACGCTGGACCCGCGTGGCTGACAATCGCATCGATTATCGGTTCACGGTCGAAGATCCGGCTACCTGGAGCCGTCCCTGGTCCGCCGCAATCGCGTGGACCGCGACCGGCAACCTTTATGAGTACGCCTGCCATGAAGACAACTACGGGCTCTACGGCATTCTCGCCGGCGCCCGCGCGCAGGAGAAGGAGCATCGATGAGCCAATCCGTCGCAACAACACCTGAAACCGCGGGGCGCCGGGTCCCGCAGACGAACCGCGATTCCGACGCCGTCATCGCCTACGGCATCCTGCGGCTGTCATTCGGGGTGAACATCATGCTCCACGGCGTCAGCCGCCTGCTAGCCGGCCAGTCTGGTTTTCTTGCCTACCTGAATCACTATTTCGAGCACACTCCGCTCCTGCCGAAGGCATTCTTGCCCGTATTCGGCACGATCTTGCCTCCCATGGAAGCCGCGGTCGGGTTGCTTCTGCTGCTTGGTCTTTGGACGCGGTTCGCGCTGATCGCCGGCGCTCTTGTGATGACGGTGCTGGTCTTCGGGACGAATCTGGCGCAGGACTGGAACGTGGCCGGTCTGCAACTGATCTATTGCTTTCTCTATTACTACCTGCTGACGCACCGCGAGTGGAATACGCTCTCATTAGACGCGCGGCTCTTTCGAAAATAAGACAACCGGCGGTCTGTTTCCGGCCGCCGGGTTGCCAGTGCGCCGCGAAGATTTTTTAGAGCGCCCGGGCTGCCAACCTGCTGCGAAGCTTCAAGCCCGCGAGCACCGCCAGACCAGGGACGAAGAAGGAGAGAGCAGCCGGCTCAGGGACACCGGCGCCGCCGCCGTTGGGATTGGGAAGAGGTTGGGTGAAGGAATCGAAGAAACGACCGCCAGTCTCACCCCCGCAGGAATTCGAACTGGTGCTCGTGCTGAAGCACAGGTTGTCGAACAAGCCAAACATATCGGGACCGCCCGCGCCCTGTTGCGTCGAGATAATCACGGAAGCAATGTTGTCCGTGGCCGAGGACACTATGAGCGTCTCGTACGGCGAAACTCCCCCGACGGTGTTCGGAAGCGCGCCGCTGTAATAAGTGATGAGCCCGCTTATAAAGTTGCCTTGGTTGTCCAGGGCTTCGATGAACGGCTTGTTTTGCGGAGTGCCGAGGAATTCGAACGGGGCAACCGAGGCGGCATCGATGCTAACGGTCCCTTGCAACGTGCCG
>Ga0209060_10001954_pt1 | contig 20471 bp, 19 predicted proteins | sample Coa_R1_8_FD_187155 | JGI IMG/M metagenome (GOLD analysis project Ga0209060, IMG submission 187155) | Surface soil microbial communities from Centralia Pennsylvania, which are recovering from an underground coalmine fire - Coalmine... | ecosystem: Environmental > Terrestrial > Soil >...
GCCCATCACCGGGTGGTTGTCGAGGCCGGCCTTCTTTCCGGCAGCCAGCGCGTCGAGCAGGATCCGCTTGGCGGCGTCGAAGTCGAGCGTGTCGAAATCGTCCAGCGCCTTCTTGTTCATCTGAACGAGCTTGTCGACCGCGGCCTGATCCTGGGCGAAGGCCGGTCGGGCGGGGAACGTCACGGCGGCCGCACAGGCGACCGAAACCGAGACCAAAGCGATGTACGTGGAGCGGCTCATTGCTTCGTCCTTTATTGCTTTCTGCGTGCCTACTGCTGCGTGATGAAGAATTCCACCCTGCGGTTCTTCTCCCGCCCCGCCGCCGTCTTGTTCGTCTCGATTGGCTGGTCGGGCCCGTAGCCCTTGGCTTCCATCCGCGACATGTCGATTCCCAGTCCCACCAGGTGTTGCCTGACGGACTCGGCTCGGCTCTGCGAAAGTTGCATGTTGTGCTCGTGCTTGCCGCGCGAGTCGGTGTGGCCCTCGATCCGCACCGTCATCGTCGGGCGCGACTTGAGCACGTTGGCGATCTCGTCGAGCAGCCCGAAGCTGCGCGCCTGGATGGTCGCCTTGTTGGTGTCGAAGAAGATCTTCTGTTTGAGCTCGATCTTCTCCTGGGTGACCACGATGTGCTCGTACTTCTTCGGGCAGCCGTCGTTGTCCGGCGGGCCGGGGTCGTTCGGGCACTTGTCGGCGGCGTCGAGCACGCCGTCCTTGTCGTTGTCGGGATCGGGGCAGCCGTCCGCGTCCTCGAAGCCGTCCTTGTCCTCCGGCTCCATCGGACACTTGTCGACGTTGTCCAGGATGCCGTCGGCGTCGTTGTCGGGATCGGGGCAGCCGTCCGCGTCCTCGAAGCCGTCCTTGTCCTCCGGCTCCATCGGGCACTTGTCGGTCTTGTCCGGGATCCCGTCCTTGTCGTTGTCGGGATCGGGGCAGCCGTCGGCGTCCTCGAACCCGTCCTTGTCCTCCGGCTCGGTCGGGCACTTGTCGGTCTTGTCCGGGATCCCGTCGCCGTCGGTGTCGGGCGGGACGATGGGCCCCACGCACTTGTCGCGCGGCGACAGGTGATAGGCCTCGCGCGCGTTGTGGTCGGCGATGTGCAGGTGGTCGCGGGCGCGGAAGTAGTCCCCCTGCGCCAGCTCCCGCTCGGTGAACTCGATGTGGGTGTCGGCCAGCGCCAGCTCGCGCGGCGCGCACTTGTAGGCGCCGTTGTCGCGCGCCTCCTTGGCGATGTTGCGCACCTCGTGGACGCTGTTCTGCATCTCCGTCCCGGCGCAGCCCGCCGCGCCGAGCGCGGCCAGCGACACCAGGGCGGCCGCCAGCGTCGCGGCGCGGCTCGGCTGTCCGAGAGTCCGACGGCCGGTCAACCCGAGGTGTCTGGGGAGGCGCACGGGGGGGCTCACTCGGGGGCCTTCTGAACGCGATCGTGGGCGCGCTTCTTGGCGGCCGCGGCGGCCGGATCCTCGTTGGCGTCCGGCTCCTCGTTCGGGTTCTTCGGCTTGTACGTCGCGGCCTCGCTCTCCTTGGCCATCCGCTCCACCGTGATGGCGCGGGCCCGGTTGGCGAGCTCCTCCGCCTTGCGACCGTACTCGATCGCGTCCTGATACTCGGCGTGCCCGGCCTCCTCGCGCGCCTTGTGCAGGTACTCCTCGGCGGCCGTGTACTCGTAAGGGGCGTAGCGATCGGCCGAGGCGAGCTTGGCGGCCGAGACCGCCGAGGCTGCTTTGTTGCCGACCTGGTTGATGTACTCAACGGGCCCGCAGCCCAGCGCGGCCACCATGAGCGGCGCCAACGCTAAAACCAGGCTTCCCGTCGGAAGGTTACGGTTGCGGCGCAATCCGGCCCGACGGTAGCAACGGACGCTCCGCCGGTCAATCGTGTGGAAGAGGTTCGCGCTTTCGATGCGCGCACGTCTTGCGCCCCGAGTTCATCCGCGATATGAGCGAGGCCAGTCTTTTCGGTAAGTCTCCACCACTTTTACGGCCCGCCCTACCCCTTGCGGAGGTATCCCGGTGAAACAACTGATCGCCTATCTGCTGGATCACGCGATAATCGATTTCTCAGGCGATCTCACCCTGGACATGGTGCGGGATTTCTTGCGTGAGGACGATAGCCCCGAAGGACGAAAGCTGCTCGGCAAGCTGGTCGAGGACCGCGGCGTCGACGACATGGTCGTCACGCTGGCGGACTGCCTGCAGGACTACCTGCGGACCGGCATCAGCGAGGATGTCGTCCGCGAGCAGATCCGCCTCTACAGCGAGAGCTGAGCGGCGCGGGCCCCGCCCGCTGCTCGCCGCCGCCCTGCTGGCGGCGGCAGCCGGGTGCAGCTACCCGAGCGACACCACCCCCTACCCGGGGCTCTGCCCGGCCATGTTCGTGGCGGTCTGGTCGCCGCCCGGGAACGCCCAGGACGTTCCGGTCGACGTGGTGCCCGAGGTCACCTTCTCGGACTACCCGGACCCCGATACGGTCGGCGAGGCCACCATGCTGCTGACCACGGGGGTCTTCCGGGTCCCGGAGATCTATCGGGTGAACCTCGCACGCAAGTCGGTCCAGATGACGCCCGACGGGAACCTGGGGAGCCAGCTCGGGTACACGGTCACCGTCTCGTCGGGGGTGTTCTCGCTGGCGGGCTGCAACGGCCCGTCCGACCAGCGCGAGTTCACGACCGGGACCGAGGCCGCCAACCTGCCGGCCCCCCCGGTCCCGGCGCTGGCCGACGTGCAGGCCATCTTCACCGCCCAGTGCGCAGGGGGCTGCCACGCAGACGCCTCGGGCGGCTGTCTGGCGGCGCCGGCCCGGGGCCTGTCGCTGTGCGCCGCGCAGGCCCGGGACGCTCTGGTCAACGTCCCTTCGCGGGAAGATGCCAGCCTGGCCCTGGTCTCTCCCCTCGACTCGGCGCGCAGCTACCTCATCCGGAAGTTGCTCCCCGCCACCGCGGGCGGTGGCCCGATCCCGGGGACGCTCGGGCAGCGGGAGCCCCCGGGCCCCCCCCTGCCGCCCGATCAGATAGAGACCATCGCGGCATGGATCGATGGTGGCGCGCTCCCTTGAGATCGGCGACCTTAGAGGGGCAGGGCCCCCCGGGGCGGGGCTTTTAACGTCCCGCGCTGAAAATGCCGATGAAAGGCGCCGATGCCCAGCCGTGAGCCCGTCCAACCCCGGATGAAACCGGCGGTTGTGACGACGACCATGTTTGGTCGTTACAAGCTGCTCGGCCGGATCGGCGAAGGCGGCATGGCGGAGGTCTACCGGGCGCTCATGACGGGCCCGGAGGGGTTCGAGCGCGAGCTGGTCCTGAAGAGGATCCTGCCGCGCCTGTCGGAGACCGGCGACTTCAAGACGATGTTCATCCGCGAGGCGAAGATCTCGGCCTTGCTGCTGCACCCGAACATCGTCCAGATCTACGAGTTCGGCGAGGCCGACGGCGCCTACTTCATCGCCATGGAAAACGTGCAAGGGGTGACCCTGCGCGAGGCGCTGACCACGCTGCGGCGCGAGCAACGCGCGATGCCGTACCTGGTGGCGGCCGACATCGCGCGCCAGATCTGCATCGGTCTCGACTACGCGCACACCCTCTCGGGCCCCGACGGCAAGCCGCTGGAGATCGTCCACCAGGACATCTCGCCCACCAACATCATGCTGGCCTACACCGGCACGGTGAAGATCCTCGACTTCGGGATCGCGCGCGCGGCTTCATTCGCCGAGGAGGAGGCCAAGAAGGGGCTCATCAAGGGCAAGGTCAGCTACCTGTCGCCCGAGCAGATCAACGTGCGGCCGTTCGACGCGCGCGCCGACGTCTTCGCGCTGGGCGTGGTGTTCCACGAGATGCTCACCGGACGGCGTCTGTTCCAGGCCAAGAACGACATCACCAAGATGCGGCAGCTGCTGGCCCAGCCGATCATGCCGCCCTCGGCGCTCAACGCGACGATCCCGCGCGAGCTCGATCGGATCGTGATGCGCTCGCTGTCGATCGACGTCAAGGACCGCTACCAGTCGACGGCCGAGATGGCGAGCGACCTCGAGCGGACGCTGATCGCCGCCCGCTACTCGAGCCGCGAGCTGTCCAAGCTGCTGCACGGACTCTTCCTTCCCGACGAGGATCCCGTGGTGGTGGTCGACACCGACGACCACAAGACGGCGGCCATGACCGGCACCACGCCGGGGAGCGGCAACAGCGGGAGCGGCCAGACCGGCACCGGCACCGCCACCCACTCGGGCTCGCGCACGACCGCCTCGCGCTCGACGTCCTACTCGACCTCCACGCCCGGCGGCGGGACCATGCCGATGGCGCGGACGACCTCGCCGTCGGAGGCTGCCCTCACCCAGCCGATCCCCGACGCGGCCGACTTTCGTCCGCCCGACTCGGGCGCCACCCGGCTCAACCGGGTGGTGCTGGAGGAGCAGGGGCGCCTGGCCCGCAAGCGACTGCAGCTGCGTCTGCGGATCTTCGTGATCGTCGGCGCCGTCGTCATCGCCGTGGGCGTCGTGGCGGGCGCGGTGATCTGGGCCGGCCACCGCTACCTGCCCGTCCTGCTGGCGCCGCCGCCGCCCCCGCCCAAGCCGGTGCTCCCGACGCCGCTGCCCAGCCAGGTGTCGCCCGAGCCGGCCAAGCCGCCGCCCCCCAAGAAGAAGGGCTCGCACAAGAAGGGCCACGGGGCTGCTTCGGACTCCCCCTCCCCGGGCTCGGGGTCAGGCCCAGGCTCGACCACCGGGGACGAGCCGATGCCCCCGGCGAGCAACTAGCGACCGTACCCTCGCCCCGGCCCTCTCCCGCGCGCGCGGCGCCGTCGCAGGCCTGCCCTACACGCGCTTGAGCGCGAGCTGGAGCTTCTCGATCGCCGCCTCCAGCTCCGCCAGGCGGGCGCGGTCCTTCTCGAGCACCTCCGCGGGCGCGCGACCGACGAAGTTCGGGTCGTCGAGCTTGCGGCGAAGGTGGTCGCGATCCTTGGTCAGCTTGCCGAGGTTCTTCTCCAGCTTCGCCTTCTCGACCGCCGGATCGACGATCCCCTCGAGCGGGACGATCACCTCGACGTCGCCCGCCACCGCCATCGCCGTCTGGCCGATCACGTACTCGCCCGAGGCGCTGGCGCCCGAGCGCCGCACCCGGACGTCGCTGGCCTTGGCGTGCTCGGCGATGATCCCCTTGTACCCCTCGAGGATGGTCTTCTTGTAGTCGTCCGCCACCGCCAGCAGCACCCGCAGCCGCGTGGCGGTCGGGATCTGCCGCTCCTGCCGGATGTTCCGCACCGCCACGATGATCTTCTGGACCAGCGCCATCGACGCCTCGGAGGCGTCGTCGTGGAAGCGCACGTCGCGCACCGGATAGAGCGTGATCATGATGCTCTGCGGGGCGCCCGACGGCTTGGGGAGCCGCTGCCAGATCTCCTCGGTGACGAACGGCATGAACGGATGCAGGAGGCGCATCGCCGTCTCGAGCGCCGTCACCAGCGTCCCCTGGATCTTGCGGCGCGCGTCGCGGTCGGCCTCGCTGTCGCCCGTGACCTTCTTGAGCCCCATCTTGGCGAGCTCGATGTACCAGTCGCACAGCTCGTCCCAGATGAAGTGGTAGGCCGCCTGCGCCGCCTCGGCGATGCGGTACTCCTCGAGCGCGCCGTCGACCTCCTCGGAGACGCGCTGCACGCGGGAGAGGATCCAGCGCTCGGGCAGGTCCAGCTCGGCGCCGTCGGGGCCGTCGGCGATCCGGTCGACGAAGCGATCCGCGTCGTACCCCTCGAGGTTCATCAGCGTGAACTGCGCGGCGTTCCAGATCTTGTTGGCGAACTTGCGCGCGTCGTCGACGTTGCCGACCGAGAACTTGAGATTTTTCCCCTGCGCCGCGTGCGTGGTCTGCCAGGCGAGCGCGAAACGGAGCGCGTCGGCGCCGTGCGTGCCGATGACCTCCAGGGGATCGATGGTGTTCCCCTTGACCTTCGACATCTTCTCGCCCTTGTCGTCCACCACCATCGTGTGGAGGTAGACGGTCCGGAAGGGCACCTTCTTCATGAAGTGGAGCCCGGCCATCAGCATGCGGGCCACCCAGAAGAACAGGATGTCGTAGCCCGTATCGAGGACCGTCGTCGGGTAGAAGGTCTTGAGCTCGCGCGTCTCGTTGGGCCAGCCGAGCGTGGCGAACGGCCAGAGCCAGGACGAGAACCAGGTGTCGAGCACGTCCTCGTCCTGTTTGAGCTCGGAGGTCGGCGCGCCGCACTTGCCGCAGGCGGCGGGCGTCGTGCGCGCCACGGTCGTCTCGCCGCACTTGCCGCAGTACCAGGCCGGGATGCGGTGCCCCCACCACAGCTGCCGCGAGATGCACCAGTCGCGGATGTTGTGCATCCAGTGGAAGAAGGTCTTCGACCAGCTCTCGGGGACGAACTTGGTCTTCCCCTGCTCGACCGCCTCGATGGCCGGCTTGGCCAGCGGCTCCATCTTCACGAACCACTGGGTCGACAGCATCGGCTCGACCACCGTCTCGCAGCGCTGGCAGTGACCGACGGCGTGGACGTGCGGCTTCGACCCGCGCGCCAGCCCCAGCTCCTCGAGCCGCGCCTTGACCGCCTTGCGCGCCTTGAAGCGGTCCAGCCCCTTGAACGGCCCCCCCTCGGCGTTGACCGTCCCCGTCTCGTCGAAGATCGAGATCATCGGCAGGTTGTGGCGGAGGCCGGTCTCGAAGTCGTTCGGGTCGTGCGCCGGCGTCACCTTGACCGCCCCGGTGCCGAACTTGGGGTCGACCAGCACCGCGTCGGCGATGATCGGGAACTCGCGGTCGACGATCGGGTGGCGCACCAGCTTGCCGATCTTCGCCTTGTGTCGCGGGTCGTCCGGGTGGACGGCGACCGCCGTGTCACCCAGCATCGTCTCGGGGCGCGTCGTCGCCACCACCACCTCGCCCGAGCCGTCGGCCAGCGGGTAGGCGAACTCGTACAGCTCGCCCTGCGTCCCCTCGTCGTAGTCGACCTCCAGATCCGACAGCGCCGTCCGATCGTTCGGGCACCAGTTGATGAGGCGGCGCGCCCGATAGATGAGCCCCTCCTCGTGGAGGCGCACGAACGCCTCCATGACCGCCGCCGAGTACGGCGGGTCCATGGTGAAGATGGCCCGCTCCCAGTCGAGCGAGAACCCCAGCCGCTTGAGCTGATCGAAGATCCGGTCGCCGGTGCGCCCGCGCCAGTCCCACACGCGCTTGATGAACTCCTCGCGCCCGATGTCGTGCCGGCTCTTCCCCTCTTTCGCCTTCAGCTCGCGCTCGACCACCATCTGGGTGGCGATGCCGGCGTGATCTGTCCCGGGCAGCCACATGGCGTTGTAGGCCGCCATGCGCCGCCAGCGGGTGAAGATGTCCTCGATCGTGTACATGGCGTGCCCCATGTGCAGCGACCCGGTGACGTTGGGGGGCGGGATGACGATGGCGAACGGCGCCTTGGGGGCGGCGGCGTCGGCGTGGAAGTAGCCGCGCGCCGTCCACTCGGCGTACCAGCGCGGTTCGATCTCGGCGGGGTCGTAGCTCTTGGGCAGTTCGGCCATGGGCAGGTGGGTTCTAGCGCGAAAGGGCGGCGATTGTCGCCTCTGGCCCGGGGCTCGCATTGGAAAGCGGCGTGCGCCTCACCTTCGATCGCGGGACCCTGCTGTTCAGCGACGTGCCGCCGGGGCTCGACCTCACGCAGATCCCGGGTGTTTTGTGGGACGAGCGCGTGGGCGCGGCCCGCGCGCCGGCGCGCTTCTGCTACGCGATCGTGTCCGAGCTGCGGCGGCGAGCCGTCCGGGTCCTGGACATGCCGCGGCCGACGCTCGCGCCACCGTCCCCTTTCCGGCCGTTCGCGCTGCGCCCCTATCAGGAGGCGGCGCTGGCCGCCTGGCGCCAGGCGGGGCGCCGCGGGGTGGTCGTGCTGCCGACCGGCAGCGGGAAGACGCGGCTGGCGCTGGCCGCCGTGGCCGCCACGCGCACGCCGGCCCTCTGCCTGGCGCCGACCCGCGCGCTGTGCGATCAGTGGGCCGCCGCGCTGGCGGCGGTCTGGGACGGACCGATCGGGCGGTTCGGGGACGGCGAGCGCGTGGTCGGCCCCGTCACCATCGCGACCTTCGCTGGCGCTTATCGGCACATGGCGGCGCTGGGAGACAAGTTCGGCCTGCTGGTGGTCGACGAGGCGCACCACTTCGGGCCCGGCGGCCGCGGCGAGACGCTGGAGATGTCGATCGCCCCGCTGCGCCTGGGCCTGACGGCCACCCCGCCGGCGCCGGGTGAGGCGGCCGACCGGCTGAGCGCCCTGGTCGGCCCGGTGGTGTTCGAGCGGACGGTCGGAGATCTGGCGGGCCGCTACCTGGCGCCGCTGGAGCGGATCACCTGGCACCTGGCGCTGGACCCCGACGAGCGACGCGAGCACGACGCGCTGTGGGCGGTCTACCGCGACGCCCGGCGCGCCTTCGAGGCCAACCATCCCCGCGGCGGCTGGGAGGACTTCCTGCACGACGCCGCGCGCACCGACGAGGGGCGGCGGGGCCTGGCGGCCTGGCGCCGCGCGCGGCGCATCCTGGCCTACCCACGCCGCAAGCGGGAGGCGCTCGCGCTGCTGCTCGGCCACCACCGGGCGCAGCGCACGCTCGTCTTCGTGGCCGACAACCAGACCGCCTACGCCGTGGCGCGCGAGCACCTGGTCATGCCGCTGACCTGCGACATCGCGCGGGGCGAGCGGCAGGCGGCGCTCGAGCGGTTCCGGGCCGGCGCGCTCCGGGCGCTCGTCTCGGCCCAGGTGCTGAACGAGGGGATCGACGTGCCCGACGCGGAGGTGGGCATCGTCGTCGCGGGGAGGATGGGCGAGCGCGAGCACGTGCAGCGGATCGGCCGTCTCCTGCGGCCGGCGGACGGCAAGCGCGCGCTCGTCTACGAACTGGTGGTCGAGCGCTCGAGCGAGTGCCGGCAGGCGGAGAGGAGGGGGATGCGTCTTGCTCTCCGAACGTGACTTGCCGCTGCGGCTGATCGAGGAGCGCGCCTTCGTCGACTACCTCGGCCCGCAGGACGAGCCCTGGCTGCGCGTGCTGCTCGGCGAGATGGCGCGGTTCGAGGGGCGTCGCCGGCGAGAGCTCGCCGAGCGCCTGGCCGAGCCGCTCCCGTGCGAGGCCCCGCATTTCAAGCGCCGGGCTGCCACCCGGACCCTGTTCGCGCTCTGGCGCCGCGAGCCCGCGGCGCCCCCACCCACCGGCGCGCCCGCCCTCCCCGCCCCGGCCAGCCTGCGGGAAGAGCTGTTCGCGGCGGCGGGCGCAGTGTCCGACGCCGGGGGTGCCTCCGCCGCCCTGATCGCCGAGGCGGCCGCCGCCCGCCTCGGACTCTCGCGCGAGGCGCTGCTCGACCTGCTGTTCGCCGACCTACCGGGCGAGCGGCCCGTACGCTCCCCCGCGCCACCCCCGACGCCGGCGGAGGCGATGCTGCGGACCAACCTGGCGATCGCCCAGGCGGTCCTCATGCGCGCCTCCCGCGTCGAGCTCAGCGTCGAGGGCGGCGTGCGCCCCATCGTCCGCCTGGCCAAGCTGCGCGGATTGCTCTGCACGATCACCGACCCGACCGGCGCGACCGAGCTCGGTCCAGCCGGCGGCCGCCCCGTGCTGGAGATCTCGGGGCCGTTCTCGCTGTTCCAGCACACGTTGCTCTACGGGCGCGCGCTGGCCGAGCTCTTGCCGCACCTGGCCTGGTGCGCCCGCTTCGAGCTGCGCGCCGCGTGCGCCGTGCGGGGCCGCCTGGCCACGGTCTCCTTCGAGAGCGGCGATCCCATCTTTCCCGCCGCGCCGCCCATCCCCTTCGACAGCCGGCTCGAGGAGCGCTTCGCCCGCGACGTCGGGCGCCTCGCGCCCGACTGGGATCTGGTGCGCGAGCCCGAGCCGCTGCGGGCCGCCGGGACGCTGATCTTTCCCGACTTCCTGCTGCGCCACCGCCTCCACCCGCGACGCCGCGTGCTCGTCGAGATCGTGGGCTTCTGGACGCCGCAGTACCTGGCCGCCAAGCTGGAAAAGCTGCGGCAGGCCGACGCCGTCTGCCTGCTCTGCGTCGACGACGATCGCGCCTGCGCCCTCGGCGATCTCCCTCCCAACCTCCCCGTCCTGCGCTTCCGCCGTCACATCGACGCGGCGGCCGTGCTGCGCGAGGCCCAGCGCCTCACGGAAGACGAGACCTCACATGCGGCCTAGCAACCCTCACCGGGCCAGTCCGGTGCCAGATCCCGCCCCTGGAGGCGGTCGTCTTCGTCTGGCAGGACCGCCGGCAGACCGAGGTCCGCACCCGGACAGCCGGGGACACTTGGCGATCCGAGGCCGTCGGATCCGGAGCGGGGGTGCGGCTCGAGGTGATCGGGTGCGTGCTGGACGTCGACGCCATTTACGCCGACGCCGGCGGGTAGCTCAGGGACCGGTCGGGATCGCCGCCCGCGGCAGCGGGATGTAGCCGCGGTGGACGAAGCGCCACTCGAGCACGGAGTTGTCGCGTAGCCCGAGCGCGGCGAACGTGGCGTCCGAGAGGTCGATGCCCGCCCGGTTGGTGGGCGTGCGAAAGCTGCCGTGTCCCCGCTCGGAGGCGGGGCGGCGGCCGGTCACCCAGTAGTCGTCGTCGACGTTCCAGGGGCCGACGTCCAGCACCGGCACCACCAGGGTGCGGCCGCCGTAGCGGAGCTCGACGTCCTTGCGCAGCGCGGCCGGGTGCGGGAGCGCCACGAACAGCGCCCCCGGCTTGATGATCTCGCCGCAGGCCAGCCGCCGTCCGGTCAGCCCCTCGCGGGTGGCCAGCACCTGCTGCCAGGGACCGGGCTGCGCCGCCTCGTAGATCGCCCAGACGGCGACCGCCGTGAACGCGCAGGCGAGCCCCACCATCCGGACCCGGCGCCGGGCCCGCCGGCCCAAGCGTGCGCGCATCTCAGAGCAATATCGCCCGCCTGGCCGCGGCGCAAAATTTCCACGGCCGGCGGCGGTTCGGGTACGCTCATCGCATGCATACCAAACTGCGACGTGGCGTAGGGGTGGTCACTCTCTGGCTGGGGATGGGGGCCGCGTTGCTGGGGCTCGCGGCCGCGGGCTGCGGGGGGATGTTCGCCTCCAAGCCGGTGGCGACGCCGGCCGACTTCGAGCGGCTCGGCACGCGGCACTATCCCGACCGTGGCCACGACGAGGTCGCCGCCGCGGCCACCACCGCGCTCAAGCTGCTGGGCTACGAGGTGGTCACCACCGACCCGCGCATCCGCACCGCGCCCAGGGACGTGGCCACGACGCAGTCGGCGACGTACACCGAGACCAGCGGGACGGCGCACTCGTACACCGAGGCGGTCGCCTGGGACATCGACATCACGCCCGAGGGGAGCGGCACGATGCTGCGAGCCACGCCGCGCGCCACCGTGAACGGCGAGCCGATGCCCCAGGTCTACGAGGACTGGGCCGAGCGAAACTTCGGCCAGCTGATGAAAGAGATCGACGGCAACTTGCCCTCGAAGAAGTAGCGCGCCCTCCCCGCGGGCCGCATCTCAGCTGGCCAGCGACTTCTCGGTCTGTTCCTTGCCGTCGAAGCGGAACAGCTTCTGCTTCCCCTCGACGGCGGTCAGCAGGTTGACCGGGCGCCGCCAGATGCGGCCCAGGGCGGCGAGGGTCGAGCGGGCTTGATCGATCTGCAGGTCGGTCCCTTCGTGCCGATGGCGCAGCAGGAGCTCGCCGCGGTTCTCGTGGTTCGAGTCCTCGACGAAGATGAAGGGGTCGCCGAAGTTGGTCAGCGAGAAGAGCATCTTGTGTTTGATCTTCTCGAACTCGCGCGAGTCGATCTCGTAGTTGCCGCTGCGATCGTTAACGGAGAAGGAGAAGAACTTGTTCCGCTCGCAGAACTCGGCGGTGAAGTACTCGTCGATGAAGGTGACGTCGTTGTAGAGCTTGCGCACCTCGAAGATCTTCTTGCGCCCCAGGCCCAGCCGCTTGTCCCAGGCCCGTCGCTGATCGAGGCTCTGGCACTCGTTCCACTCGCGCCCGAACCGCCCCTTGTCCCAGCGCTCCTCGACGTCGCGCAGGAGCTCGATGCCGATCTTGTAGGGGTTGAACTGGCCTGGCGCCGTGGCGAGCACGCCGGCGTTGTGGTCGGCGTAGTCGATGATCTCGCTGACCTTGAGCGCCTTCTCGGTCATGATCTTGCTGTGCCAGTAAGCGGCCCAGCCCTCGTTCAAGATCTTGGTCTGGCGCTGCGGCGCGAAGTAGTACGCCTCGTCGCGCACGATCTCCAGGATGTCGCGCTCCCAGCCGTCGAGCGGCGCGTTCTGTAGCAGGAACAGCAGCACGTCGCGCTCCGGCTCGGTCGGGTTCTTCTTGGGCCGGTCGCGCTCGCGCTCCATCTTCCGCCGCTGCTCGTCCATGAACTCGGGCGGGTTGATGAACTTGTCCATGTAGGACTTGGCGCGGATGCGGGGCAGCTCGGGCGTCGTCTCCTCGCGCTCCCTCTCCCGCTCCGGCGGCGCCTTTCTGGCAATGAAGGGCGACATCGGGTCGATCAGGTTCTCGATGCAGAGGCAGGCGTCGATGAAGGTCTCCACCTTCTCGATCCCCAGCCGCTCCATGTGGCGCCGCACGCGCGTGGCGTGGTTGGCCATCCCGTCGATCATGCGGCGGTTGGTCTTGGAGAAGAAGTAGTTGTTCTTGAAGAAGTCGACGTGCCCCAGCACGTGGGCGATGACCATCTTCTGGTCGACCAGCGAGTTCCCCTCCAGGAGGTACGCGTAGGCCGGATTGTTGTTGATGACCATCTCGTAGATCTTCGAGAAGCCGTAGACGTGGCCCTTTGTCAGGTGCTCGAACTCCATCCCGAAGCGCCAGTGCGGGTAGCGGACCGGGAAGCCCCCGAAGGCGGCCACCTCCTGCATCCGCTTGTAGTCGAGGATCTCGAACTCGACGTCCCAGAAGTCGAGTCCGTAGTCGCGCCCGTAGCCCTCGATCTGGCGCTGGATGTCGTGCAGGTAGGGAGGCAGTGCGGCCATGGATCCCCTAGCTCCCTATTTACCTTTGCCCAGGAAGTCGCGGATCGACTCCATGATCGCGTCCTTGCCCTTGATCTCCGAGACGACCAGGTTGTCGTCCTCGTCGAAGTGCTCGTTGAGGTCCTTGATGAACTGGCCCGAGCCGTACGGACTCTCGACCTGGCCGTAGCAGAACAGGTTCACCTTGGGGAGGATCTCCTTCTTGAGCAGCTCGACGCACTGGACGGTGTCGTCGACCGACCAGTTGTCGCCGTCGCTGAAGTGGAAGGGGTAGATGTTCCACTCCGAGGGGGGGAAGTCGTCCTCGATCATCTTGGCGCACAGCTTGTAGGCGCTGGAGATCATCGTGCCGCCCGACTCGCGCGTGCGGAAGAAGGTGTCGCGGTCGACCTCCTTGGCCACCGCGTCGTGGATGATGTACCGCGACTCGAGCCCCTTGTACTGGCTGCGCAGCCAGGCGTCGATCCAGAAGGACTCGATGCGGACGATCTCCTTCTGCTCGTCGCCCATCGAGCCCGAGACGTCCATGATGAACAGCATCACCGCGTTCGACTGCGGCAGCGGCGTCGTGCGCCACGACCGGTAGCGCCGGTCCTCGCGCACCGGCACGATCACCGGCCGCTCCGGGTTGTAGCTGCCGGTCATGATCTGCCGGCGCAGCGCCTGCCGGAACGTGCGCTTGAAGTGCCGCAGCGACTCGGGCCCCGCCCGCCGGATGCCGACGTAGCGGTCCTTCTGCGAGATGATCCGCTGCTTGCCCTTGGGCTCGATGCGCGGCAGGTGCAGCTCCTCGCCCATGATCTGCGCCAGCTCCTCGAGCGACAGCTCGACCTCCAGCGCGTGCTCGCCCGCCTGGTCGCCAGCCTTCCCGCTGCCGTCGGCGTTGGGGTCCCCCTTGCCGAGGCTGTCGCCGACCTCCCCCTCCCCCTGCCCCACGCCCCCCCGGTCCTTGCTGCCGAACCGGAAGCGCGGGACGTTGATCTGCGGCAGAGGGATCGACACCAGGTCCTTCCCCTTGCGGCCGATCAGCTCGCCCTGCGAGATGTACTTGCGCAGGTCCTGCTTGATCTTCCCGCGCACGATGTCCCGGAACCGCCGGTGGTCGGGGTCGATGCGAAGCGCCATTTAGATCGTCCCCATCAGATCACCATGTCCACGAAGCGGCCCGAGCCCGGGTCATAGACGCCGAAGCGCTGCCCCTTGGACCGGGCCGCCAGCCCTTGCTCGAGCACCCCGAGCGCCCGGCTCAGCACGGCCAGCGGCTGATCGGTCTTGAGGTCGCCCATCAGCTTCACCAGCAATGCCGCGGCCTGGCCGTTGACCTCCACGTTCACCGCGGGTAGCGCCTCGAGCGTTGAGCGGTCCATGTGTGTCGTCACGACCTCCGGTTAGTCTTTGACATCTCCGCGCGCGAAGATCGACGCCACGAAGTTCAGCACGTCCGTGGAGCAGATCTCGCAGTAGCCGTAGTTGCGGATCATCCGGTTCTTGACGACGTCGATCTTCTCCTGCGTGTCGCGATCGACGACCGCGCTCACCAGGCTGGTCAGCTTGATGCTGTCCTTTTGATCCTCGAACAGCTTCAGCTCGAGCGCCTTCTGCAGCCGCTCGTTGGTGCGGAAGTCGAACTGCCGCCCCTCGATGGCCAGCGCGCCGATGTAGTTCATGATCTCGCGCCGGAAGTCGTCCTTGCGCGAGTCGGGGATGTCGATCTTCTCCTCGATCGACCGCATCAGCCGCTCATCCGGCTCCTCGTCCTGGCCGGTGTACTTGTTCTTCACCCGCTCCTTCTGGGTGTAGGCCTTGATGTTGTCGATGTAGTTGGCGCAGAGCTTGGAGATCGCCTCCTCGTCGGCGCTGATGGCCCGCTGGACCTCGTTCTTGACGACGTCCTCGTACTCCTGCTTCACCAGACCCAGCAGAACGTTGAAGTGCCGCCGCTGCTCGTCGTTGGTGATGAGCGAGTGGTGGCGCAGCCCCGACTCGAGCTCGTTCATGACCATGAACGGGTTCACGCACCCCTCGCCGCGGTCGCTCACCAGCGCGTTCGAGATCTTGTCCTGGATGTAGCGCGGGCTGATCCCGTCCATCCCCTCGCGCGTGGCCTCCTTGCGGAGCTCCTTGATGTTGTCCTGCGTGAAGCCCGGCAGCGTCTTGCCGTCGTAGAGCTTCATCTTCTGCACCAGGGTCAGCTGGTGCTTCTTGGGGTCCTCGAGCCGCGTCAGGACCGCCCACATGGCCGCCATCTCCAGCGTGTGCGGCGCGATGTGCTTCCCCCGGATCTTCCCGGCGTTGTAGTCCTTGGCGTAGATCCGCTGCTCTTCGGAGACGCGCGTGATGTACGGGATATCGATTTTGACTGTCCGGTCGCGCAGCGCCTCCATGAACTCGTTGGAGAGCAGCTTCTTGTACTCGGCCTCGTTGGTGTGGCCGAGGATGACCTCGTCGATGTCGGTCTGCGCGAACTTCTTCGGCTTGATCTTGTGCTCTTGCGAAGCGCCCAGCAGGTCGTAGAGGAAGGCCACGTCCAGCTTGAGCACCTCGATGAACTCGATGATGCCGCGGTTCGCGATGTTGAACTCGCCGTCGAAGTTGAAGGCGCGCGGGTCGCTGTCCGAACCGTACTCGGCGATCTTCCGGTAGTTGATGTCGCCGGTCAGCTCGGTCGAGTCCTGGTTCTTCTCATCCTTGGGCTGGAACGTCCCCACGCCCACGCGGTCCTGCTCGGAGAGGATCATCCGGCGGACACGAATGTGCTTGATGACCTGCGCCCAGTCCCCTTTGTACTCCGCCATCAGCTCGCGGAAGATCAGCCGGCAGGCCGGATCGAGGTCGCCCTCGATGTGGACGTGATTCTTCCCGGGCTGGTTGATCCCCAGCTCGATCAGCGCCTTGTCACGCCACTCCGGCGGCATGAGGCGCAAAGGCTCCTCGTGCATCGGGCACTTGAAGGTCGTCGCCCCGGCCGTGATGTGGGTCAGCTTCTCGGGCAACACCCAGTCGTAGGTGTAGAGCGCCCCTTCGGCGGTCCGCGAATACTCCTCCATCCCGCGCTTCATCAGGCGGGCGATGGTCGACTTCGAGCTGCCGACCGGTCCGTGCAGCAGGATCACGCGGCGTTCGGTGCCGTAGCGCTGGGCCGCGCTCTGGAGGACGCTGACGAGGCGCATGAGCGGGATGTCGAGGCCGAAGATGGCGTCGCGCCCGCCGTGCTGCTCGTCCTTGAAGAAGTTGTAGCGGATGAGCCGCTTCTTGTTGTCGATGTACTCTTCCTGCCCGTACGACAGGATCATGTCGTAGACACGCTGGAAGGCGCTGCGCGTGACGGCGGGGTTCTTGCGAACCAGCGCCAGGTAGTCCTCGAAGGTGCCGCTCCAGTTGAGCTCGGCGAACTCCTTCAGGTTCTGGAGCGCGGCGACCTTGGCGATCAGCGCGGGCGTGTCGCCCGCCTTCCCGGTCGATTCGGAAACGGCCATCGGGACGATCTCCTTTCAGACCCGGCGGGTGCTGGGACCACCCCCCGGACCCAGGACACGAACAAAAAAGCGCGAGCCCTCATTATACACGACGCGGCAGCGTTCGCGCGCTCTGAAAAGCGTCATCCATCGCCCGAGAGCGCGCCCGAGACCGCGCCCGAGAGCCGCGCCCAAGACCGCGTCCAACACCGCGCCCGAGAGCGGGGGTCCTGGATCGCGTGAGCGCCGACGGGCTCAGCCCGGCGGCGCTCGTCGCGGGGGATCTAAAGGACCCTCCCAGGGTCCTTTTTACTAATAATGAGAGAGCGAGCCGTCGACGCGGGCGCGCCGCAGGGCGAAGGCGAACATCCCGGCGCCCACCGGCGCCAGCAGGCCGGCGAACGCCAGCAGCGCCAGCAGCGACGAGCGGAGCTCGGCCAGGCCCGAGCCGATCAGGAGCGTCCCGCGCAGCAGGGCCAGCGCGTGGGTGAGCGGGAGGAGGCGCCCCACCAGGCGCAGCCAGCCGGGGAGCACGGTCACCGGGTACATGACGCCCGAGAGGAAGAACGAGAGCGAGCCGATCACCATGGCCACCGGGTTCAGGCGGCGGACCAGCATCGTCGTCGCCGCCGCCAGCAGGCCGAGCCCGGAGAACGCCGCGATGATCAGCGGCGCGGAGATGGCGAGGGCCGGCCAGTTGGCGTGCGAGAGGTCGAGCCCGAGCAGCAGCTTGGCGCCCAGCAGATAGGCGGCCGAGCGCAGCGCCGCCACCACGAACTCGTAGACCGGGGGCGAGCCGAGCACCATCCACGGGGGGGCGGGGGTCGCCACCTCCGCCTCGAGCGTCCCCATCATCTGAGCCACGCGGATCCGCTGGGCGAGCACGGAGACGCCCACCTGCTGGAACTCGGTCCCCAGGAATCCGATCACCACGAAGCCGAGGTAGTTCCCGTGGTAGGCGGCCAGGTGGGGGTTGACCGCCGCGCCGACGAAGCGCGACAGGAACATCAGCGACCCGACCGCCAGCCCGAACCCCAGCACGCGGATCGCGAACGCCATCCGGTAGGCGCCGACCGCCGCCAGCTCGCGCCGGACGAAGGCGACCAGCACCCGCAGGAACCAGGGGAACGAGGCGGCGGGCGCGCTCACAGCCCCAGCTCCGCTTCGATCCGGTCGGGGGGCGCCTCGGCGTGCAGGCGCCCGCCCTCGAGGAACAGCACGCGGTCGGCCATCGCGCGCGCCTCGGTCGGATCGTTGCTGCAGACGATGGCGGTCCGCCCCGCGCCGCGGATGATCTCCTCGCGCAGGAAGGCGCGCAGATCGCGCGCTCCCCGGGGGTCGAGCCCCAGCGTCGGCTCGTCGAGCAGCAGGACTTGCGGATCGCCGAGCAGACCACGCGCGATGGCCAGCCGCTGCCGCATGCCGCGCGAGTACTCCCGATAGCGGCGGTCGGCCGCCTGGGACAGGCCGACCCGGGCCAGGAGCTCGCCGGAGCGGCGGCGCGCCTCCGCCGCGCCGAGGCCGTGCAGCGCCGCGAAGTAGTGCAGGTTGCCGCGCCCCGAGACGCGGAAGTGAAAGCTGCGCTCGTCGCCGACGACGAAGGCGACGCGCCGCCGGAACTCGGCCGTCCCCGCGCCCGCGTCGATGCCGGCCACCTGCGCCCGCCCCGACGACGGCAAGAGGAGGCCGCCCAGGATGCGGACCAGCGTCGACTTGCCGGCGCCGTTCGGCCCCATCACGCAGACGATCTCCCCCGGGCGGACGGCGAACGACACGTCGCTGAGCGCCGTCACCGGGTCGCCGAACAGCCGCCCGCGCAGCATGTCGCGCAGCCCCGCCGGCGACGCGAAGACCTTGCCCAGCCCCTCGACCAGGATCGCCGGGAGCGTCGCCGCGCCGACAGCCGCCGCCGCAGAAGAGTCGCTCATTGCGCCAGAGGTTTCCCGGCGCGCTGGTACTTGACGACCGCCGCGTTGTGCTCGGCGACCGTCTTGGAGAAGTAGTGCGTGCCGTCGTTCTTGGCCACGAAGTAGAGGTAGGCGGTGTGGTCGGGCGACATCACCGCCTCCAGCGCGGCGCGCCCCGGGTTCGAGATCGGCCCCGGCGGCAGCCCCTCGTGGGTGTAGGTGTTGTAGGGGTTGTCGTGGTCGTCGAGCTGGATGCGGCGGATGCGGCCGTCCCACTTGAGGCAGGCGTTCGAGCGCGGCGTCGCCACCGTGCAGCCATAGATGATGGTCGGATCGGTCTGCAGCAGCTTGGGGACGAAGGTCGGCATGCGCAGCCGGTTGATGAAGACCTGGGCGATGCGCGGCCGCTCCTCGGCGCGCCCGGTCTCCTTCTCCACGATCGAGGCCAGCGTGACGATCTTGGCGTCGTCGAACGCGAGCGTCTTCTTCAGCTCGGCGACGGTCTTGCCGTGCGCCGCCTTCAGCTCGGCGAACACCTGCCGGTGCCGGCGCACCAGCGGGATGAGCGCCCGCGCCGGCGGCGTGTGGGGCCGCAGCCGGTAGGTGTCGGGGTAGAGATACCCCTCGAGCGTCGTCCCCGGCACGCCCAGCTCGGCAGCGAACGCCGGATCGGTCGCCTTCATCACCAGCGCCGCCTTGCTGGCGACGCCGGCCGCATCGAGGATCTCGGCCACCTCGACCAGGTTCTTCCCCTCGGGGATGACCACCGTGACCAGCTCGTCGGCCGCCCCCTTGACCAGCGTGTCCAGGATCTGCCGCGGCGTGGCCGGCGCCGCGATCTCGTAGCGGCCGGCCTTGAACCGCCCGGCCACGCCGCGCTGCCCGGCGTAGAGGCGGAAGATGGCCGGGTTGCCGATGAGCCCGGCCTGCGCCAGGCGCTCGGCGACGTCCCCCGCCCCTGCGCCGTTCGGGATCTCGATCTCCACCTTCCCCTGCGCGGTGCCGCCCACCCGGTCGCCGTAGCGCCAGGCGGTGCGGACGACCACGGCCAGCGCGATCACGCCGAGCGCGGTGGTGACGGCGAAGACGACCAGGGCGCGTTTCTTTGCGGTCTTCATTGGACCTTCATCGAGACGTTGGGGACGACCTTCAGGGCGGGGTTCATGCGGGGCGCTTGCTCCCGGCGGCCTGGGCGTCGAGCCAGCGCCGCAGGATGATGGCGGCGGCCAGCTTGTCGACCACCTCGCGGCGCCGCGCGCGGGAGAGGTCGGCCGCCAGCAAGACCTCCTCCGCCTCGACGGTGGTGAAGCTCTCGTCGACGAGCTCGACCGGGACCGCCAGCACCGCCCGCAGCCGCTCGGCGAAGGCCTCGGCGCTGCGCGCGGCGCGCCCCCGCTCGCCCTCGGGCGAGAGCGGCAGGCCCAGCACCACCCGCGCGGCGCCGTGCGCGCGAACCAGATCCTGGATGGCGTCGAGGTCGCGCTGCCCGCCGTGGCGCGCGATGGTGGCCAGCGGCTGCGCGGTCAGGCCCAGCTCGTCCGTCAGCGCCACGCCGATGCGGCGCGCGCCGAGGTCGATGCCGATGACCCGCGAAGGCACGATGGACATCTTAGCCCGGTGCACGGAGCCCGTTGTATACCGTACGCATGGCCGACAATCCCAAAGGCGCCCCGACCGTCCCTGCCGACGCCGGCGTGCCGCAGATGCAGATCGACGTCGACGAGGCGATCGCGCAGGGGGCGTACTCGAACCTGGTCCTCATCAACCACAACGAAAACGAGTTCGTCCTGGACTTCGCCTACATCCAGCCGTCGGCGCCGCGCGCCCGCGTGCGGGCCCGCATCATCTCCTCGCCGCGCCACACGAAACGGCTCCTGCGCGCGCTCGAGCACAACGTCCGCCGCTACGAGGAGCGGTTCGGAAAGATCGAAGAGCCCGAGCCGAGCCCCACGGGCGGCCTCATAAGCTAGGCGCGCGCCCGGGAGGTCCGGCGGCGCGGCTAGAGCGCATCTCATAAATACCGGATGAGGATCCGGACGCAGGCGAGCCAGACGAAGCCCATGAAGTTGCCGGCTTTGGACTCATAGCGGGTGTGGACGCGACGGTGGCGTAAGAGCCAGGCGAAG
>Ga0209060_10001960_pt1 | contig 20424 bp, 17 predicted proteins | sample Coa_R1_8_FD_187155 | JGI IMG/M metagenome (GOLD analysis project Ga0209060, IMG submission 187155) | Surface soil microbial communities from Centralia Pennsylvania, which are recovering from an underground coalmine fire - Coalmine... | ecosystem: Environmental > Terrestrial > Soil >...
CGCTAGAGGATGTGCCGGTCGAACTCCGAGGACGGGAGCTCGAGGCCCATGGAACGGACCAGGGGCTCGACCTCCTGGATGTAGCGGGCCCGGGCCTCCTCGTTGGTCCACCGCTTGAGGCCGAGCTCGATCGCGAGGCGGCTCGTCTCCGAGTGGGAGTGCCCGAACATGTCGAGGGCGCGGGGGTACCACTTCCGGACCGCCTCCTGCGCCTCCTCCTTGCTGCCGGCGTAGGAAGCGCCGTGCTTCGCCATCCGTCGGAGGACGTTGAAACCGAAGTTGAGGTGGAGCTGCTCCTCGGAGAGCATGAGGGGCATCGCCCGGGCGAGGGGCCCGTACGAGCACTCCTGGAACGCGCGCAGCTGGTAGACGCCCACCCGGTCCACGAAGCAGGTGAACGCCCCCACGTCGCTCCACCGGTCGAACTTCATGTTGAACGCCTCGAGCTTGTGGTGGCCCTCCTCGGTGGAGAGGAGCTGATCGATGAGCTTCTGGCCCTCCTCGCCGAAGTCCCGGAGGATCCGGCACGCCTGGAGGCCGTGTCGGGACTCGTCGGCGACGATCCGGGCCTCGATCCACCGGTCCTCGAGGGTGGGCGCCCGGTCGAGCCACGGCCGGTGCTGCTGGATCGAGGCGAACTCGGTGTCCGCCTGGACCACCATGAGCTTCACGATGAGCTTGCGCATCGCCTCGGGGATCTCCTCGGCGGTCTCGAACTTCCGGACCCCGATGGAGGATCCCCAGAGGATCTCCCGGACCGGTTCCACGGTGCCGCCGTCCTTGAGCGACTTCGAGGTCACGGGCACGGTCGCCGGGGGGGCCGATGGGTCCATCATCGTCGTTCTCCTGCGGGTCCCTTCCCTCAGTGTCCCTTGAAGACGGGCTTGCGCTTCTCGATGAAGGCGGAGATGCCTTCCTTCGCATCGTCCGTCACGAACAGCCGGTTCTGGAGCTCGCGTTCCAGGGCGAGGCCCGCGGAGAGGGGTTCCTCGATCCCTTCCACCACGGAACGCTTGATCAGGCTCACCGCGCGCGACGGGCCGTGGGCGAGGGCCTTCGCGTAGGCCATCAGGTCCTGGGTGAACGACTCCTTCGGGTAGACGTAGTTCACGAGGCCGATGGAGAGCGCCTCCTCCGGGGTGAGGAGCCGGCCGGTGATCATGAGGTCCAGGGCCCGGCTCGTGCCGATGAGCCGGGGGAGCCGCTGGGTGCCACCGGTGCCGGGCAGGACGCCGAGGGTCACCTCGGGGAGACCGATCTTGCCGGAGCCCGCCGCCATCATCCGGAGGTCGCACGCGAGGGCGATCTCGAGCCCGCCGCCCACGCAGTGGCCGTTGATGCCGGCGATGACGACCTTCGGGGTGCTGGCGAACTTGTTCAGCGTCTCCTGGCAGTGGAGGCAGAACATCGCCTTGTAATCGGGCTGGGAGCGCTTCAGCATCTCGATGTCCGCGCCGGCGCTGAAGAACCCCGAGAGGCCGCTGGTGAGGATGATCACCCGGGCCTCGTCGTTGAACCGAAGCTCCTCCAGGGCCACGTCCATCTCGGCCATCATCTCGAGATCGTACGTGTTGGCCTTCCCCTTGGCGATCTCGATGATCCCGACGTGGTCGTCGACACGGGTCCGGATGAACTTGCCTTCCATGGAGTCCCCGAGAGATGTCGGAGCGGCCGAACTCCGGTCGCCCGATAAAGGATACGGGGGCTTACGGGGACCGGCCGCCGGAACCGGGCAGTATCTCGTGGACCGTGCCGTCCGGAAGGCCGACGTACACCCGGCTCGCGAGCCCGAGGAACAGTCCGGTCTCGACGATCCCCGGGATCCTCCGGAGCTCCTGCTCCAGGGCGGCCGGATCGTCGATGGGACCGGGGGGCGTGAGGTCGAGGATCTCGTTGCCGTTGTCCGTGAGCCGCGGGGTCCCGTCGGCGGCGGCCCGGAGCACGCTCGCGATCCGCCGCTCCTTCAGATGCTTCGCCACCGCGGGCCGGGCGAACGGGACGACCTCGACCGGGATCGCGGCCCGGGTGCCGAGCCGGGGGACCAGCTTCGTGTGGTCGACGAGGATGAGCACCTCCTTCGAGAGCCGAGCGAGCACCTTCTCCCGGAGCAAGGCCCCGCCGCCGCCCTTGGTCATGGCGAGGTGGGGATCGACCTCGTCGGCGCCGTCGAGCATGACATCGAACTGGTCGTCCTCGCCGAGGGCCCGGACCGAGAGGCCGAGGCTCACCGCGAGCTCCGTGGTGGCGAGCGAGCTGCTGACGCAGTCGAGCCCCCCCTTCGGGAACCGCTCCGCGAGGGCCCGGACCGCATACGCCGCCGTCGAGCCGGTGCCCAGGGCCACGGTGGCGCCGGGATGGACGCGCCGGATGGCGGCCCGGGCCGCCAGGTCCTTCTCCCGGGCGAGCTCCTCGGCGGAACTCATCGGGGGCACGGGGCGGTCCTACCAGATAATCCCTCGCCCGGCCGGCCGAAACCAACAAGCCCGCGCCCCGCGTCGGGCGCTCCCGTGAGCCCCCCGATGCCGGCCGGCGTTCGACCCGTGGTCCTCTCCGTCGGCGGGTCCGTGCTGGCCACGGGCGCGGACGATGCCCCCTACTACGGCGAGCTGGCGACGCTCCTGCACCGGCTCTCCGCCGACTTCCCGCTGGTGGTGACGACCGGCGGGGGCCGACCCGCCCGGGAGTACATCGACCTGGGCCGCCGGCTGGGCCTCACGGAGGTGGAGCTCGACCAGGTGGGGATCGAGGTCACGCGGATCCACGCCCGGCTGCTGGCGGGGCGCCTCGGTCCCCCGACCCCCGACGAGCCACCGGCCACGGTGGCCCGGGCCGTCCAGGAGGCGCACCGGTCCCCCCTGGTGGTGCTGGGGGGCACCGAGCCCGGCCACACCACCGACGGGGTCGCCGCCCTCCTGGCCACGCGGCTGCGGGCCGTGCGGCTCGTGAACGCCACCCGGGTCGACGGGCTCTACGACCGGGACCCTCGGAAGGACCCGGCCGCCCGGCGCCGGGACCGGATCGGCTGGGCCGAGTTCCGGGCATTGGTGGCCGCCTCCACCGATGGGAGCGCCGGGCAGGAGTTCGTCTTCGATCGCCTCGGGGCCGATCTGCTGGCCCGGGCCGGGATCCCCCTCCTCATCGTCGACGGTCGGGACATCCCGAACCTGGAGACGGCCCTCCGGGGCGGCGCGTTCCGGGGGACGACGGTGGCCTAGGCCCCCGCGCGCACAAGGGTTTTCTAACGCGGGGGGTCGGCGGGGTCGATGCGTCGGGTCATCTTTCTGGGACCGCCCGGTGCCGGAAAGGGGACCCAGGCGGCGGGCCTCGCCCGGGACCTCGGGATCCCCCATCTCTCCACCGGGGACCTTCTCCGCGCGGCCGTGGCGGCGCGCTCCGACCTCGGCCGCGAGGCCGAGGGCCACATGAAGGCGGGCCGGCTCGTGCCGGACGACCTCGTCCTCCGGATGCTCCGGGAGCGGCTCGACCAGCCGGACGCCCGGGAGGGGTTCCTTCTGGACGGCTTCCCCCGGAACGTCGCCCAGGCCGTGGCCCTGGGCCGGATCACCCTCGTGGACCGGGTCCTCGACTTCCGCATCCCCACCGCGGTGCTGATCGAACGCCTCACCCAACGGAGGAACTGCCCCCAGTGCCGCCGGGTCTACAACCTCGCGACCCAGCCGCCCCGATCGCCGGGCGTCTGCGACGACGACGGGACCGCGCTGGTCACCCGACCCGACGACCGGGAGGAGGCGGTCCGGACCCGCCTCAAGGTCTACGAGACCGAGACCGCGCCCCTGAGCGAGTACTACCGGGGCCGCGGGATCCTCCGGCCCATCGACGCGCTCGGCCCGCCGGCCGAGGTGGCGAAGCGCATCCGGGCGGCGGTGTCCGACCTCGCCGGCCCGACCGAACCGTTATAGGCCGGGCCCGGCTCGGTCGAACGTCCCGGCTTAGCTCAGTGGTAGAGCGGGGGACTGTAGGCGAGACCGCCGGTCACCGGCGGCCCCCGTGGATATCCTCAGGTCGCCTGTTCGAGTCAGGCAGCCGGGACCTGAGGTTTCCCCTTCCCCCGGGGGACCGTCCGAAAGAGGTCCCGGTTTTTTATACCACGACCCCCCCGTCTACTCGCCATGGGTCTCCCTGTTGGGTCCCCCTGGTACCACCGCCGAACGTCCCGAACGCTCTCGATCTCGCTCCTCGTCCTGCTCGTGGCCCTGTTGATCGGGCCCGGCGCCAATGCGCTGGCCCCCCACGCGTCCGGGGCCGGTACGGCCCCGGCGCGCGCCGGGGCCCCGGTGGCGGCGATGTCCGCCCCGTCGCACCTGCCCGTCGACCCCCTCACGGCCCACGGGGCGGGGCTCTCGTCCCCCGCGTCGGCCCAGCTCCGGGCCGCGCTCCACCCGTCCACCCACCCCAGCTGGGCGCCGGTGCTCCCCGCCCGTTCGACCGCCACTCTCAGCTCAGCGGCGGTCCAGGCGGAGCTCCAGCGGGCCTCCGCATCGCTCGCCACCGGGGCCGGTCCCGCCCACGGCACGCCCCTCACCTGCACCCCCGCCGGCGGCGCGGGCGCGAGCTGCGCCGTCGCCGCGACCTCCGTGCACCCCTCCATCTCCTCGGCCGAGCAGTGGCAGAACGCGAGCCAGGAGGACGGGTTCGTCCAGGGTGTCCCGTACGAAGGCTACGCAGGGGCGATGGCGTACGACGCCTACGACGGGTACGTCGTCTACTTCGGCGGCTGTGACTACTACTCCTGCCCGGACAACCTCACCTGGGGCTACTCCGGGTACGTCTGGTTCCAGATCTCCACGGCCTTCTCGCCGCCCGCCACCACCCTCCCCGCCATGGACTTCGACGCGACGTACAACATCGTCGTCCTCTACGGGGGCTGCGGCAACTACGAGTGCCCCTCGAACTGGACGTACATCTACAGCGGCGCCCTGGGCTGGGAGAACATCACCAACGCGCTGATCCCGGGCTCCCCGTACCTCTCGGGGGCGTCCATGGTCTACGCGGCGGACAGCCTCGATGGCTACTCGATGATGTTCGGGGGCTGCACCTACTTCTACTACAACTGCCTCGCGCTCTCCAACACGACCTGGGGGCTCTCCGGCTCCGGCTGGGTGACGATCCCCACCGCCGTGGCCCCGGAACCCTCGGCGGACCAGTCCATCGCTTACGACCCGGTCCTCAACGAGTCGCTCCTCTTCGGTGGCTGCACGTACTCCGGGTGCAGCCTCAACTTCACCTGGGTCTACTACAACCTCACCTGGTACAACGCGAGCGCCTTCCTCGCCGCCATCGGCCCGGTGCCGGCGGGCCGCGGCTACGCGGTCCTCACCTTCGATGAGCTCGACAACGAGCTCGTCCTGTACGGCGGGACGGACTTCGTGAACTACTACGGCGACACGTGGACGCTGAGCTGCGGGTTCATCTTCTGCAGCTGGGCGAACGTCACCGTCGCCGGCCAGGAGATCCCGGCCCTCTGGGCGGCGGTCGCCCCCTCGCAGAGCAACGCTTCGATGGGGACCATGCTGTTCGGAGGCGAGTTCTACGTCCAAGGGGTAGGATACCTCAGCAACGGCACGTACGTCTTCGAGCCGGGCCTCCAGATCGCGCCCTCGGTCCCCTCCACGGCCCCCGCCCGAAGCGGGGTGCCGGTGCAGGCGAACCCGACGGGCGGTTCCGGCGGCTTTGCCCGGTACGCCTTCTACGGGTACTACGTCGGCTGGCAGTACGGCACCAGCTCCGCCTACGGCGCTGACGCGAACCTGACGTTCCCGGCGCCCGGGACCTACCTCGTCAACCTGACCGTCGTCGACTACTTCAGCGTCGCCGCGTTCGCCCAGTTCACGGTGGTGGCCACGGGCCCGACCACCGCGATCACCGGCGGAGCGGCCACCGACGTGGGGACCAGCCTCGCGCTCACGGCCACGGCGGCCAGCGGCGGGAACTCCCCGTACAACTACACCTGGTCGTTCGCCGACGGCTCCTTCGGCTACGGCCTCTCCGTCTCCCACGCGTGGAGCTCCACGGGCACGTACGCGGTCGTCCTGGAGGTCACCGACGCGGCGAACCTGACCTTCAACGCCACGAAGAGCGTCACGGTCGTCGCGGCGCCGTCGGTGACGGTCGCTGCCAGCCACTCGACCATCGACCTCGGGATGTCCATCGCCTTCACCCCGACGGTCACCGGCGGCACCGCCCCGGACAGCTACTCGTGGGCGTTCGGGGACGGCACCACGGCGTCCACCGCCACGTCCCCCACCCACACGTTCACCACGACGGGGACGTACAAGGTCGTCCTCAACGTCACCGACGGGGTGGGCGTCGTCGCCAGTGGCTCCGTCACGGTGACGGTGAACCCCGCCCTCGGCGGCTCGGCGTCGGCCTCTGCGACATCGGTCACGGCCGGCACGTCGGACACGTTCACCGCCTCGGCGACGGGCGGGACCCCCACGTACACCTACGCCTGGGTGTTCGGGGACGGGAAGACCGGGACCGGCGCCTCGGTGGACCACACCTACGCCACGGCCGGCACGTACTCCGCCAAGGTCTGGATCAACGACTCCGTCGGCGGGACGTACTCCACGGCCGTGACGGTGACGGTGGCCAGCGCCCCCGGCGGCTCCGGCACCTCCGGTTCGAGCGGCGGCCTCTCGGGAACGACGCTCTACATCGTGATCGCGGTGATCATCCTCGTCGTCGCGGCCCTCGCCGCGGTGATGTGGATGCGCCGCCGCAAGCCCTCGCCTCCGATGTCGGCGCCCCCCAGCGGCGCGGCGGGCATCCCGACGCCCCCGCCCGCCGGCGCGACCCCCGCCTGGTCGGAGAACCCTCCCCCTCCGGGCGCCGGCGGCTCCCCCTGATCACCGGGAGCGCCGGGACCAACCTTTTCCGGGGCCCTGGAAGGGCCCGGGGTTCTTTCGATGGACGAGGATGGCACGGCTCGGACGCGGCGCGGGCCGCTGGCCCTCGCGCTCCCGGCCGCCGCCCTGTTCGTCGTTGTCCTGCTCCTCGCGCCCCCCGCCTCCCCATCGACGTCCCCGGCCGGCCCTGCGTCCCAGCTCGGGGGGCCGGCCCGTGAGGTCTCGCACCTGCGAGGGGCCGACGGCACGGCCTCGCCGCCGGTCCGTACCTCCGCGGCCCCGATCAATGCCACGTGGCAGCCGAGCGGCCTGCCCGGCCCGTCCGGCGCCTCCCCTCCTCGGACCGGGGCCGCCATGGCGTGGGACCCGCGGGATGGCTACCTGGTCCTCTTCGGGGGCAACGGTTCCCAGGGTCCCACGGACACCACCTGGACGTTCTCGGCCGGCGGGTGGACGAACCGGACCAACGCCAGCGATGCACCCCCGGCAATGTTCGGGGCCGCCATGGACTTCGACTACGCCCTGGACGCCATCGTGCTGTTCGGGGGATGCGGTCCGTCGGCCTGCCCGTCCGGGGCCACCTGGCTCTACGATGGCGGCGTCTGGGCGAACGTCACGAACCGTTCGATCGGGCAGCCCGCACCCCGGTACGACGCCTCGCTCGGGTTCGCCAACGACTCGGCCGACCGCGGGAGCGTCCTCTTCGGCGGCTGTCTCACGGCCCGGTGCTCGGTCCGCGCGAACGACACCTGGACGCTCAATACCACGCTCGGGTGGGTCCCGGAGTCCCCGTACCGGGCCCCTCCCCCCACCTCGGGGGCCCCCCTCGCGTTCGACCCCGGCCTCGGGGGCCTGCTCCTCTTCGGAGGGTGCCTCGCGCCGGGATGCGCGGGGACGAGCACCACGTGGCTCTACCAAATGACCAACTGGTCGTTGCTCGGGGGCGCGGTCGCCCGGTCCGCCCCGCCCCCCGACCCGTCCCCCTCGGCCACCTTCGACGCCGCGAACGGCCTGTTCCTGGTCGTCAGTGGGGCGGCGGGGGGGCCGGGATACCCCTGGTCGCTCAGCTGTTCCGGCGGCTGCCAATGGACCAACCAGACCGGAGCCACCGACCCCGACGCCTCCCTCCCTTCTCAGGGGGCGGTGATGGCGCAAGAGAGCGGAACGATCCCCCCGGCGCTCGTGGGCGGGGTCGGTGCCACGCCGCCGGGCCCGAACCGCTCCGCGCCCTCCGTTTGGGTGCTCGAACCGACCCTCGGGATCGGGGCGTCGGTGGTGCCGGCCGTCGCTCCGGCCCGGTCCACGGTCCAAGGGTTCGCCAATGCCACCGGAGGGACGGCCCCGTTCGACTTCCGATGGGCCGTCGGGACCGAGGGAACGTCCGCCCAGAACGTCTCCCTCGAGTTCTCCGCCCCGGGCGTCTACGGGATCTCGGTGACCGTCTCGGACGCGTATGGGGTGGAGGCCGCGACGAACCTCACCGAACGGGCGACGGGCCCGTCGGTCGCCGCCACGGCCTCCCCGGGGACCGTCGATGAGGGCGTCCCGGTCCACTTCCTCGCCGTGCCGCCGATGGGAGGGACCCCGCCCTACAACATCACGTGGCAGTGGCCCAACGGGACCTTCTCGTACGGCCCGGCCGTGGACGGGGCCTTCTCCTCGCTCGGACCCCAACAGGTCGGGGTCCTCGTCACCGACGCGCGGGGGGTCTCCAATGCGACGTTGCTCACGATCCTCGTCGTGGCCCGACCCGCCGTCACGATCACCAGCCCGCGGCCCACCACCGACGCCGGCGGGACCGCCAACTTCTCCGCGGTCGTGGTCGGGGGCGTCCTCCCGGTGTCGTATAACTGGACGTTCGGCGGAGGCGTCCCGAACGCCACGGGTCCCTGGGTCGACCCGCGGTTCCCGTCCGCGGGCCAGTTCCTGATCCACGTCGAGGTCACGGACGGCGTGGGGGCCGTGGCATCGGCCTGGGCCAACGTGACGGTGAACGCCCCCGTGGGCGTGGAGGTCCTGGGAGCGAACGCTTCCACCGGGATCTGGGGCCCGATCGGCCCGGTCGTCAACGGGAGCCTCGCCCGGTTGCGGGCGCTACCGGAGAACGGGACCCCGGAGTTCACCATCGGCTGGCGGATCACCGACCCCCGGGGCAGCGTGGAGGGGTTCAACGGGAGCTGGCTCAACCTCTCCGTGAACGAGACGGGCACCTACGACGGCGTCGCCACCATCACCGATGGGACCGGCGCGGTGTCGAACGCCTCCTTCCAGCTCCTCTCCATCGGCCCGTCCTCCGGCGGGTGCGGATCGTGCGGGTCGGTCTCCGACCTCCTGCTCTGGGAGATCGGGGTGGCCGTGGTGCTGGTGCTCGCGGCGGTCGGAGGCATCGCGGCCGCCGTCGCGGCCCGGCGGCGGGACCGGCTCGGATAGGCCCAGGGCTAGCCCGGGAACCCCTCCGCGAGCAGCCCCTCGAGGAGCCGCTCGTGCTTCGCCTCGTCGTCGGCCATGCTCTGGGCGAGGAGCTTCATGACCCCGCCGAGGCCCACCCGGAGGCCGGCCCCGCCTTCGCCCTCCGCCTCGTGCTCCTGCCGGATCAGGTTCTCGATGTCGGACCGGGCGATCCCGCTCGCGAGGCTGTGGCTGGTCCCGGCCTCGAGGTAGATGGCGAGCGAGGCGACGATCTCGGCATGCCGAAGGCTATCGGAGGCGATCTGCCGGAAGATCGCCCGCGTCAGTTCGTCCCGGGCCTTCTGCGCGAGGTGCATGCAGGAGGTCACCGCCCCCTGCTCCGCCGCGACCCGCTCCCGGAGCTGTCGCAGGACCGCCCGGTCCACCGAGGGGGCATTGCCGGCCGCCGACGCCCCCGGCCCTTCGAACAGCTCGGAGATCTCCGCCGCCGCCTGGAGGACGGTCCGGGTCCCGGGGTCCGACCCCCGGGGGACCTCCGAGAGCGCCGCGGCGGCCCGATGGGCGATGGCCGTCACGTCCGGCCGGCCCCCGATCTCGGTCATCGAGCGGTCCCTGCGGCGCCCCCGGACGTACTGGGAGACCGCCGACGGGGCGAGGCCCAACAGCTCCGCGGCGCGCCGGGTCGGGACCCCCAGGTGTTCGACAAGCTCTCGCGCGATCAGCGCCTGGGCGACGGAGACCCATCGGGCTCCGGACGGTCGGGTGCGGGCCATGGAACTGGGAGGCCGGCCATGGATAAGTGTTCTCCGCGTGAACGGCGTTTGTCCGGAATCACGAACAGATACGATAAATACGCATAGTCAAGTGGCTAAATCCGCTGGGTCCCCGAATGAACGACTTCCTGACGTTCCTTGTGCTGGCGAGCGCCATGGGCCTCTCGATCTTCCTCTCCCTCCCCGTGATCCTCGCGAAGGGGATGCGGAGCCGGACCGTGGTCTTCCTCAACGCCGCGGCGATCGGGATCCTGGTCTTCCTGCTCGCGGACATCTACGGGGACGTGGCCCCGCTGCTCGCCGCCCCCCAGGCGTTCCTCACGATCCCCGGCCGGGATCTCCTCTTCCTGGTCGCGGTGGTCGCCGTCTACGTCCTCCTCTACCTCATCGACCAGCGCCGGCCGACCCCCGTGCCGGCCAGGACGGAGGCGGGGACGCCGGCCCCCGAGACGAACGCCAACCGGCTGGCGCTGATCATCGCCCTCGGGATCGGGCTCCAGAACCTCACCGAGGGCCTCGTCTTCGGGGCCGCGTGGACCGCGGGGGCCCTCGGCCTCCTGGTGGTGATCTTCGTCGGCTTCTTCCTGCAGAACGTCACCGAAGGGTTCCCGATCGTCTCCCCGTTCCTCGGGGGCCGGAAGTACAACCTGGGGTTCGTCGCGGGCCTGTTCCTGGTGGGCGGGGTCCCCACGATCCTCGGGGGAGCGATCGGCTACTTCTACACGAACACCACCCTCGACCTCCTGTTCTTCTCGATGGCGATCGGCGCCATCCTGTACGTCATCGTCCCGATGCTCAAGGTCGCGTTCCGGCCGGAGGCGACGCCGGCCGAGAGCTACCTGAAGAACCGCCTCGTCTACTTCGGGCTCCTGACGGGGTTCGCGGTCGGGTTCCTGGTCAACGCCTTCTAGGGGCCCCCGAGCGGGCCGGGTCGGCCCCCGGCCGCCCCGGCCCGATGCGGTTGTCGGGATTCGAACCCGAGTAGGTAGCTTGGGAAGCTACCGTCCTAACCGCTAGACCACAACCGCGCGACGGGCCGGGAGGGGGGGCGCCACATGAGGTTTGTGCGGGCCTACAGGAGCAGGCCCACCGACTCGTTCGGGATCCCCGGGGCGGCCGCGAGGAGGTCCCGGTTGTTGACGAGCCGCTCGGCCGATTCGGAGATGAACCCGCCGCTCCGGAGCGTCTCCCGGGCCCGAGGGACGTCGTCGGCGGAGAGGGCGACCAGGCTCTGGGCGCCGTCGCGGACCACGAGGATCGCCACCGACTGGATGTTGACCCGCGCCTTGGCGAGGGCCTCCAGCACCTGGAGGAAGCTCCCCGCCCGGTCCTCGAGGCGGACCGCGATGAGCTCGTGCACCTCGACCCGGAACCCGCCGGCCGAGAGAGCGGTCCGGGCCCTCTTCGGGTCGCTGACCACGAGGCGCACGTGGCCGTGGCGTCCGACGGAGTCCACCGAGATCGCGGCGAGGTTGATCCGTTCCTGGGCGAGGATCCGGGACACCGCCACGAGGGTGCCCGGCTTGTTCGGCAGCTCGAGGGCGAGCTCCTGCAGGGTCATCGCGCGGGGCCGGAGACCCGCCGGACCTTTAGCGTTCCGGCGCGGCGCGCACCGCGCGGCATCTTCGAACTCCGTACGTATTTATACTGGAACTCGGCTAAATTCTCGTACCCGTCGGTGGTCAGCCGCGGGTCGGTCCGGCATGGGGGAGTTCCGTGTTCGAATCGGCGGCCGGTGCTATCGCCGGAGCCGACGTTTGTCGCGGCAGCGCGAGGGCGTTGTCGCGGTGGTGGGCACGCTCCTCTCCCTGCTGGTCTTCCTCGCGTTGTTCGGGATCTTCATCACCCAGTTCCTGCCCCTCTGGATGAACGAGAACGAGGCCCAGTTCACGGGCCAGACCCAGGCGTCGTTCGCGGGCCTGAAGTCCGACGTGGACCTCCAGGCGACGCTCGGCGCGCCGCAGAGCATGGCGACGCCGTTCACCATGGCCTCCCAGGGGGTCCCGCTCCTGGCCCAGCCCACGCCGGGGGTCCTGAGCTTCATCCCCGCGCAGCCAGGGGTCTACGCCAACGTCTCGGTGACGCCGGGACCGGCCAACAGCCACACGTTCTTCCAGAACTTCTCCCTCGGCGTGGTCCAGATGACCCTCTCCAACCGATACTACTCTCCCCAGACGTTCGAGTTCGAGGACGACGCGGTGATCCAGAGCCAGTCGTCGACCTCCCAGATCGTCCTCTACCCGCCGTCCCTGTCGATCAACGCCACGGGGACCCAGGTGGGAGTGAGCCTCACCCTCCTCCAGCTGGCGGGCAACGCCTCCCAGACCGTCTCCACGGGGACCCAGGAGGTCTACACCCACTACCTGTTCACCCAGTCGTACACGAGCAACTCCTCCGGGAACGCCGTCACCTCGGTCCTCCGGCTCGGGACCTACTTCCCCTGCGCCTGGATCTCGTTCCTGACGAACGCGTTCCAGAACGCGGGGGCCGGCGCCCACCTCTCCCTGAGCCCGTCCACCTGCAGCGCGTCCACCAGCACCCCGTCCCTGGTCGTCGCAACCATCAGCTCGCTGGCGTCGTTCACGCTCCTGGTCGCCGAGACGCAGATCGTCGTCGGCGTGGGGGTGGAGTGAGATGAGCGCCTCGGTCCGGGTCCGGATCCCGAAGACGGCCCCCGCGCCCGCGGCGAACCCCCTCGCCGCCTCCGGACGCCTCGAGGCCCCCACCGACGTCCCGGGGACGTTCATCACGGCGATGCCGCCGCTGATGGAGCCGGACATGAAGGAGCTGGAGGTGACCCCCATCAACCCTCCCTACGCCTACTCCCGGGTCACCTACTCCGAGTCCCGGAAGGAGTACCTCTACGAGGTCATCGAGCCCCAGCTCTCCCGGCACGAGCGGGAGCTGGTGGACCACCTCAAGGAGACCCTCTCGAAGATCCTCGGGAGCGAGACCAACACCCTCACCACCAACGAGAAGCGGTCGTACCTGCGCGGGGAGGTGGAGGAGTATCTCAAGACCCGACAGATCTCCTTGAGCCCGCTCTCCACCGAACGGGTCGTCTACTACATCCAGCGCGACTTCGTCGGCTACGGCCCCGTCGACGCGCTGATCCTCGACCCCCGGGTGGAGGACATCTCCTGCGATGGCGTGGAGGTGCCGCTGTTCGTCTTCCACGGCAAGTACGAGTCGGTGAAGACCAACGTCGTCTTCAACGACGAGAACGCCCTCAACTCGTTCATCGTCTCGCTGGGCCAGCGGTGCGGCAAGGCCGTCAGCGTCTCGGCACCGATCCTGGACGGCACCACCCCCGAGGGGCACCGGGTCCAGGCGACGTACGCCCGGGAGATCACCACCCGGGGCGCCAGCTTCACGATCCGGCGATTCAAGGAGCGGCCGTTCACCCCCGTGGACCTGGTGCTCACGGGGAGCGCCTCGGAGGAGATGATCGCCTACTTCTGGCTCGCCGCCGAGCAGGGCGAGTCGCTGATCATCTGCGGGGGCCCGGCGGCCGGGAAGACGAGCACCCTCAACGCCATCGCGCTGTTCATCCCCCCCACCTCCAAGATCGTCAGCATCGAGGACACCCGGGAGGTGAACCTCCCCCACGAGAACTGGATCCCCGGCGCGACCCGCAGCGGCACCGGCGACCGGGGCGCCGATGGCAAGGCCGCCGGCGAGGTGGACATGTTCGACCTGGTCCGGGCGGCCCTCCGGCAGCGCCCGAACTACATCATCGTCGGCGAGGTCCGGGGCAAGGAGACGTACACGATGTTCCAGGCGATGGCCACGGGCCACACCACCTACTCGACGATGCACGCCGACAGCGTGAAGTCGATGGTGAACCGGCTCGAGAACCCGCCCATCAACACCCCCCGTATCCTCCTCTCGGCGCTGAACAACGTCATCATCCAGATCCAGGCCCGGACCGAGAAGGGGGTCGTCCGGCGGCTGAAGCAGGTGCTGGAGATCGTCGGGTTCGAGCCCGAGACGAACGAGCTCATCACGAACACCGTCTACGAGTGGGACCCCGCGACGGACAAGTTCGTGTTCAAGGGCCACTCCTTCCTCTTTGACAAGATCATGGAGCTGAGGAACTACACCCACGACGAGATGGACGCGGAGTTCCAGCGCCGCGTCGCCGTGGTCCACTACCTCGCGTCCAACCGCATCACCGACTACCGCCAGCTCTGGCGGCTCGTCACGGCCTACTACAAGGAGCCGCTGGAGGTCATGAAGCGGATCGAGGCGGCCCCGCCGCCTCCCCCGCCCCCTCCCCCCGCGCCCGGATCGGGAGGGAGCTAGATGGCCGGCCCCCCCGTCCGGAAGGCCGCCGCCCCGGCGCCGGCCCCCCCGCCCGCCACCGCGCGGATCGCCCGGGCCCCGACCCCCGCCGTCCGGCCCGTGATCGCCCAGGACGAGCCCCGTCCGGCGGAGGCGCCGCTGCCCGAAGGGCTTCGGACCGTCCGGGTCACCAAGGGCGACCAGCCCGCCCACTCCACCCTCAACCCGCTCCAGCGGTGGGCGTGGCGGACGTTCCAGACCCGGGTCCGGGCGCGGCCCATCGACCCCGCCATCGATGAGAACCTCCTGAAGGCCCACATGCGGATCCGCGGCGACGAGTACGTCGCCTACGTCTACGGCGTCACGGTCCTGGTGGCGGCGGCGGCCGTCGCGGCCGCGGTCCTGTTGTTCTTCCTCCTCTTCGTGGTGGCGGGGGCCGGCCTCCTGGGGATCGTCCTCCCCGCGATCCTGCCGATCGTCGTCATCCCGGCGACGTTCTTCATCCTCCTCGGGATGCCCGGGAGCACCGCCAAGAGCCGGGGCACCAAGATCAACGCCAAGATCTCCTCGGCGATGAGCTTCGTCTCGGCGATGGCGTCGGCCGACGTCAACATCGACCAGATCTTCAAGGAGCTCGCGAAGCAGAAGATCTACGGCGAGGTGGCCGAGGAGGCCGCCTGGATCACCCGGGACACGGAGCTCCTGGGGGTCGACATCCTGACCGCCATCAAGACCGGTGCCCAGCGGACCCCCTCGAAGCGGTTCCAGGACTTCCTGCAGGGGGTCGTCACCACCGCCACGTCCGGCGGCCAGCTGAAGCCGTACTTCCTCGTCAAGGCCGAGCAGTACGAGCGGGAGAACAAGCTCGAGCGGCTCCAGAAGGTCGAGACCATGGGGCTGCTCGCCGAGACGTTCGTGACCGTGGTGGTGGCGTTCCCGCTGTTCCTGGTCATCATCATCGCCATCTTCGCCATCATCGGCGGCGGCGGAGCGTTCCTCCTTGAGATCCTCTGGGCGATCGTCGCGCTGATGATCCCGATGTCCCAGTTCGGGTTCATCTTCTTCATCCACTCCCTCGCCCAGGAGCTGTAACGATGGCCGCCGTCAACCAGAACTCCACCCTCGCCGCCCGCCGGGCCCTCGCCCCCAAGATGGCCGTCGGCGAGGAGGCCGAGCACCTGCCCCGGGAGACCATCGCCCTCATCGCCGGCTCCGTGGCCGCCGCGGTGCTCCTCGCCCTCGGGGTCCTCGACTACGCCGGGGTCCTGAGCCTCTACCTGCGGCCCGGGGAGGGCCCCGGGTTCGACGGCCTCAACCCGGTCGTGGACTTCCTGGTCCTCGCCATGATCGCGATCCTCGCCCCGTACGGCTTCGTGATGTCCGCGAAGCTCCGCCGGATCGCCAACATCGAGGACCGCCTGCCGGACTTCCTGCGGGACGTCGCCGAGGCGGGCCGGTTCGGCATGACCCTCCCGGACGCCATCGTCGTCGCGAGCCGGGGTCGCTACGGCCTCCTCACGAGCGAGATCAAGAAGATGGCGAGCCAGCTGGAGTGGGGCGTCCCGGTCGCCACCGCCCTGCGCCTCTTCGAGGAGCGGGTCCCGACCCCCCTGGTGAAGCGGGTCGTCTCGATCATCACCCGGGCCAACGAGGCCGGCGGGAACGTGGCGGACGTCCTCACCATGGTCGCCCACGACACCCGGGAGGTCCAGTTCGCCGCCAAGGAGCGCCAGACGTCCATGCTGACGTACGTGACGGTCATCTACATCTCGTTCTTCGTGTTCCTGGTCACGATCTACATCATGGCGGCGGTGTTCCTGCCGCAGATGATCAACGCGGGCAAGGGGATCTCCTCCTCGAGCCTCGCGGGGGGCGGGGCCATCAGCCTCAACTTCGGCTACGCGCCGGAGCTGTTCCTGGCGTTCATGATCGCCGTCATCGTCCACGCCGTGGGCGACGGGATCATGGCCGGCGTCCTCTACAACGGCAAGATCGCCGAGGGGATGCAGCACGCGACGATCATGCTCGTGTCGGGGTGGGCGTTCATGCGCTACGCCGTCCCGAACTTCAGCTAGGTGGGACGATGGCAGGCGAAGCGATGGAACCCCCGGCGACGCGCCCGAGGTCCGGCGGGGGCTCCGCGTTCCTCCGGGCCGGCGCCGCGCTCCGAAAGGGCGCGAAGGAGCCCCGGCCGATCAAGCTCGCCCGGCTGGGGGTCTCCGGCCAGGGCTCGGAGGGCCCGGTCACCCCGATCCCCCCGATCACCGACCCCAACGTCAAGGAGATCGAGACCGCGTCGATCCGGGAGAACTTCTCCTACGTCCGCATCAGCTACCACAACACGCGCAACGAGTACCTCTACGAGGTGATCGAGCCCCCGCTCTCCCCCATCGAGAAGGAGATCCTCGACAACCTCCGGGTCGTCCTCGTGGGCCTCTTCGAGCCCCTGCCGGACCTGGAGCCGGAGACCCGCCACCGGGAGCTCCGCCGGATGGTCGACGAGCAGCTCCAGGCCTGGGAGATCTCCCCGAGCCCCACCACCAAGGGGCGGATCGTCTACTACCTCGAGCGGGAGTTCATCGGCTACGGGGTCGTGGACGTCCCCATGACCGACAGCGAGGTGGAGGACATCTCGTGCGACGGCGTCGGCATCCCCCTGTACATCTACCACCGCAAGTTCGGCTCGATCCGCTCGAACCTCAAGTTCGGCAGCGACGAGGAGCTCGATCGCTACGTCATCTGGCTGGCCCAGCGCTCGGGGAAGCACATCTCCGTGGCGAACCCCATGCTGGACGCCACGATCCCCGACGGCTCGCGTCTCCAGGCGACCCTGGGCAAGCACGTCACCAAGCGCGGGAGCTCGTTCACCATCCGGCGGTTCCGGGACAACCCGTTCACCCCGGTGGACCTGCTGAAGTTCAAGACCATGAGCCCGGAGATGATGGCCTACCTCTGGATCGCCATCGAATCGGGGCAATCGATGATGGTCTGCGGGGGCACGGCCTCCGGGAAGACCACCACCCTCAACGCGACCCTCCTGTTCATCCCGCCCCAGATGAAGATCGTCAGCATCGAGGACACCCGGGAGCTCAACCTGCCCCACGAGAACTGGGTGCCGTCGCTGACCCGGGCCGGGTTCGGCGCGAAGAACCTGACCAGCGGCAAGGCCCCTGGCGAGATCGACATGTTCGACCTCCTGGCGGCGGCCCTCCGGCAGCGCCCCCAGTATCTGATGGTCGGAGAGGTCCGGGGCGCGGAAGCGTTCATCGTCTTCCAGGCGATGGCCACGGGGAAGACGTGCTACACGACGTTCCACGCCGAGTCCGTCTCGGCCATGGTCCACCGGATGGAGAACCCCCCCATCTCGCTCCCCCGGTCCCTGGTGAGCGCCCTCAACCTCGTCCTATTGCAGCGCCAGGTGAAGGTGGGGAACAAGATGACCCGGCGGGTGCAGTCCCTGACGGAGATTGTCGGCCTGGACCCGGAGACCAACGAGCTCATCACCAACTCGGTCTACTCGTGGAACCCCGGCGACGACACCTTCCTGTTCAGCGGCCACTCGTACATCTACGAGCGCGTGGCGATCATGAAGAACTGGACCATGCGCGAGATGGAGCGCGACGTCCGCAACCGGGTGGAGATGCTCGGGTACCTGAAGTGGCGCGAGTCCCAGGCGACCCGGCAGCACCCGTTCACCCACCGGGACGTGGGCCGGTTCGTGGCGTACTACTACAAGGAGCCCGCCGCGGCGCTGGCCGAGGCCCGGGCCGAGATGGACCGGGCGAAGGTCGCCGCCCCACGGACCCCGTGAGCCCCGGCCGGGCGGGCGCTCCCCCAACGGTCCCGTTCTTCCGGGGCGTGGCCCCCGGCGGGGCCTCCCTGGAGCTCTTCCTCGAGGATTGCCGGACCGGCCTCGTCCGGCGCCTCGCCGAGGGGTCCGTGGACGTGGTGGTCACCTCGCCGCCGTACAATCTCGGCGTCCCGTACGGGGCATACGACGACCGGCGCCCCCGGGAGTCGTACCTCGCGTTCCTGGGGGAGGTCGCCGGGGCGATCGAGAAGGCCCTCTCGGACCGGGGGTCGTTCTTCCTCAACATCTCCGGCGCGCCGAAGGACCCCTGGCTCCCCTGGGACGCGGCCCGGAAGATCCATGAGCGCTTCGAGCTCCAGAACGTGGTCCACTGGATCAAGTCGGTGGCCATCGGACACGCCCACGCGGGCCAGCGGGCGGGGCTCACCCAGGACCTGGCGGTGGGCCACTACAAGCCGGTCCACTCCGACCGGTTCCTCCACGGGGCCCACGAGTACGTCTTCCATTTCACGCGCCGGGGGGACGTCCCCCTGGACCGGCTCGCCATCGGGGTCCCGTACCAGGACGCGTCGAACGTCGGGCGCTGGCAGGCCTCGGCCGCCGGCCTGCGGTGCCGGGGGAACACGTGGTTCCTCCCGTACCCGACGATCCGACGCCGCGCCACCGACCGGCCCCACCCGGCCACTTTCCCGCCGGAGCTCGCCGAATGGTGCCTCAAGCTCCACGGGCTCTCCCGGGTGCGCCGGGCGGTGGACCCGTTCCTCGGGATCGGCGCGTCCGCGCTCGCAGCGGCCCGCCTGGGGGTCCCGTTCGTGGGGTTCGAGATCGACGCGGGGTACCTCGCCACCGCCCGGGACCGCCTCACGAAGGAAGGGGTCCGACCGGTCCCAGCGGCCCGGCGGGCGGGCCCGCGGCCACGCCGCGGTACCGGTTAGCGGGGCTCGTTCCCCGGCTCATCGGCCGGGGCGTGCCACTGGCGGAGCGGCTTCCGATTGACCCCCGCGGCGGACGCGAGGGCGCTCTTCGTGCCCGCCTTGGCCCGGGAGCCGGCCGACTCGAGGGCATCCCGGGTCGCCGAGGCGACCCGTACCGAGGCGCTGGAGATGGCGGAACCGGCGGCGACGGCGCCGTCCTTCACCTGGCCCGGGAGGCGGGCGAGCTCGCTGTCGATCGTGCGGCTCAGGTCGCCGATGTCCTGGCGGAGGTTCGCCATGCTGTCCTGGAGGCTGCGGCCGCTCTGGACCGAGGCGCGGCGGAGCTCCTCCTCCGCGTTCCGGACCTTGATCTGGACGTCCTTGCCGAGCAACCGGGCCGCGTGGCTCATATCGGCCAGGTGCCGGCGCATCTGGGCCTGCTCGTCGGTCTCCATGGGCTCCTCTCCGGGTTCGAGGCCGAAGGGCCCCTTTAAAGTTCGTCCTGGACCGGCGGTGCGGATCGGGACATCCCCGCTCCGCTACCCGCCCATCCGGCGGTCGCCCTTCCGACGCTTCTTCGCCGCGGCCGTCGAGGGGCGGGGCGTGGGGGCGGTCCCGCCGGCGGCGGGCGCCTCGGCCGCCTTCTGGGCGGTCTCGACGCCCCGGGCCCACCGGATGAGGAGCTCGACTCCCAGCCGGTCCGGGTCCGTCACGATCAGCGAGCCCTGGAGCACCTTGCAGAGGGTCCGGGCCGCGGTCTCGTACTCGGGGTGCTCGGACTTCAGGAGGACCATCGAGAAGGTGAGCGGCGCCACCGTCGCCAGCTCCCGGGCCCGGGCGATGGCGTGGTCCATGGCGACGTCCAGCTGGCCGGACCGGACCCGCCCGTCGGTGTCGGTGTACGACTCCGGGAGACCGTCGGTCACCACGTACACCTCCTTGCGGGTAGCCCGGGAGGACCGCAGGAGCAGGTGGGCGGTGTGGAGCGCCTCGGCGGTGTTGGTGAAGGAACCGGGGGCGCACTCCCAGAGCTCCACGAGGTCGAGGACCCGGACGTCGTTGTCGAAGGAGACCACGTCGATGGTCGCGTCGGGGTACCGGCGCCGGATCGCGATGTAGAGCGCGAGGAGGGCCTTCTTCGCGGCCGGGAGCTTCGTCCCCTCCGACATGCTGCCGGACTTGTCGAACAGGACCACGACGTGGACCCGTTCGCTGCGGACCTCCCGGTACACGTAGCTCTGGGACTCGTCGATGTGCCGAAGGCCCGCCTGGCGGGCCGCGAGGAGGGAGGAGGGGATGTCGAGGTGGGCGATCTCGTCCGGTTGGCGGAGCTTGGTCTTCTCGTAGAGCCCGGTGGAGGTGTCCCC
>Ga0209060_10001970_pt1 | contig 20354 bp, 14 predicted proteins | sample Coa_R1_8_FD_187155 | JGI IMG/M metagenome (GOLD analysis project Ga0209060, IMG submission 187155) | Surface soil microbial communities from Centralia Pennsylvania, which are recovering from an underground coalmine fire - Coalmine... | ecosystem: Environmental > Terrestrial > Soil >...
AGCCCTTCTTGATGCTCCGTCCAAAGGTGCCTATTTCAATCATCACATCCGCGAGCACTTCCCCACCCATCACATCACGCGCTCTTCAACAGGGCTTTAGTCCAGTCCGAAATGTCCAAACTCCAGGGCACGGCTTTAGCCGTGCCGCATGCTCGCGGAAGAGGAATCGGCTTTAGCCGCTGCGCACGCCAGACACAGGGGCTAAAGCCCAGTATCAATGAAACGTGGTCGGCACGGCTGAAGCCGTGCCCTGATACGACTCCGATCCCTAAGCACGATTCCTCCGTCACTATCTTGAACTCCAAGACCGCCCATTAGTAAATACGGCGTAGCTAGGCCATGCCCCCCGAGTTTTTCTTCGATTCGCATTCACAATTCCCCTTCCGCTGCGTTCTTGCTGGTGGAGGCCCTCCACCAATGAAACGCGCCCTCGGACTCTCTGTCGTTCTGGCGATCGCGCCGCTGGGACTTTTCGCTCAATCGCCTCAACCGGCATTTGAAGCCGCCACGGTCAGAATCAACAAGTCGTCGCCGATTGACGCGGCCGTCGGTGGACGCGGCGGATCGCTGAACCTGAAGGGCAGCCAACTGGTCGGCGAAAACGTCACCCTGTGGAAACTCATCGCCGGTGCGTACGGAATGAGCGAGGACAAGGACTACATCATCGACGGCCCATCCTGGCTGAAGACCGAGCGCTACGATGTGGTCGCAAAATTCCCGGCCGACGTCGCCGGCGATCCAAGCAGGATGCGCGCGCAACTGCAACTGATGTTGCAAGGACTGCTGGCCGAGCGCTTCAAACTGACCCTCCACCGCGACGCCCGCACGGTTCCAGGCTATTCAATGGTGAAAGCGAAAACTGGATTCAAATTGCAGCCGGCGGAACCGGGTCCGAATCGCACACAGTCGGGTCCCGGCATGTTCAACGCCGACAAAATCACGATGACGCGCTTCGCCGAGTTCGTCGCGCGCTTCGCTGGACGTCCCGTCGACAATCAAACCGGCATCGACGGTGTCTACGACCTCAAGTTGCAATGGACGCCGGACGAACCGATCGCTCCCGATGGGCGTGAACAAGCGCCCTCCGTTGGGCCGTCGCTATTCACCGCGTTGCAGGATCAGTTGGGATTGAAACTTGAAACGGCCAAGGTACAAGTGCAGATTCTCATCGTGGATCACGCGGAAAAGGTCCCAACAGAAAACTGATTTGTTTACGCGGGCCAGGGAACTTGGGCCTCGGAACTGTTTCTTACTTGTCCGCCATCGCTTCGTATTTCTTCAAGTGATCCTGAAGATCGGAGCGATTCGGCGCCAACAACAGGGCGCGCTTTTCCGTTTCCACGGCTTTGGTTTTGTTTCCCGACGAAAAATACGCTTCCGCCAGCGTGTCGAGAACCGAAGGCTGCCGGCTCCGGGAGATCGAAACAGCTTTCAGTCCGAGTTCGACGGCCTTATCCGGATTGCGGATCGGCGGATCGGCGGTGGCGTAAAGCCACGCCAGATTGTTCAACACCACCGAGGAATCGGGCGCCAATTCGCTGCCTTTTTGCAGCGCGGCCTCGGCTTCTTGCCAGCGTTTCAAATCCGACAGCGCCGTGCCGACGCCGCCGTACGCCAGTGCCAGCATCGCGCTGGACACCGGAGGTTGCGCCGCCACGACCGCCTCGAACTCGGCCAACGCTTCCTGATGCTTCTTGGCGTTCCGGTAGGCGTTGCCCAATTCCATGTGCGCGGCGTAGTTCTTGGGATTCAGCTTCACGGCTTTCTGCAGAACCACCAAGCCTTTGTCGAACGCGCCGAGTTTGTCGTACAACTCCCCGGCGACGGTTTGCACCACGTCGTCTTCCGGCGCGTCGGCGGCGGCCTTGTCGGTTTCGGCGATCAGCTGTTTCTGATCGGTGGCCGCATCGCCCAATAGCCGCAGCCGCGCGACAATCAGGCGCGGATCTTTCGGGAATCGGTGCAACCCTTGGTCGAGCACATTCAGCTGCGCGTGCCGGCTGCCCATTTGGCCGTCGAGAAACGAGAGCACCAAACTGCCTTCCACCGAAGGCGTCTGATTGAAGTCGTGCAACGCGGCCGCGACCATGGAAACCAAGCTATCGTTGCTGCCCTTGGGATCGGCGGTTTGCGACTTGGCGAGCGTCTCTTTCGCGGCGGCTTCTTCGCCCATCGCCACCATGCACATCGCGTCGAGGGTGTGCCACCACGTGGGCGGTTGGGGCGTCTTCAGCGCTTTCTCCACCATGTCGCGCGCGCCCGAGAAATCGTGGCGGCGATAAGTGAGGAATGCTTCCAGGCCGTCGATCAGCGGATTCTGCCCGGCTTCGGTGCGCAACAGCGCGATGCTCTGCTCGGCTTCGTCGAGGCGGGTCGTCTGGATCATTTGCGAAATTACGTAGAGACGTTTGCGGAGTTCCCCGGCGTCAAGTCCCGGGCCCGATTGCGCGTTCGGCACCGCGTCTTGGGCGAAGGCCGGCGCGCATGACACCACTAGCGCCAGCACAAGCGCCGCACGTTTTAAATTGTCCAAGTAAACTCCCATCAGACGTTTTCGCATCAGACGTTTCCTATCATTCCACGGTCACCGACTTCGCAAGATTGCGCGGCTGATCGACGTCGCAGCCGCGGCGCACCGCAATATGATAGGCCAACAGTTGCAGAGGCACAATCTCCAGGATCGCGGAGAGTAACTCCTCGGCCGGCGGCACCAGGATCACAGCATCGGCGGATTCGCGCACTTCTTCGTCGTGGCCTTCGGTGGCCACGGCGATCACGATGCCGTCGCGCGCCTTCACTTCCTTGATGTTCGAGCACGTTTTTTCGTACAGCGTGCGCGACGCCGCGCTGCGCGTGTCGCAGGTGGCCAGCACCACCACGGGCAAGTTCTCGTCGATCAGCGCGTTCGGTCCGTGCTTCATTTCGCCCGCGGGATAGCCTTCCGCGTGGATGTAGGAAATTTCCTTGAGCTTCAGCGCGCCTTCGAGCGCGATCGGATAGTGCACGCCGCGCCCGAGGAAAAGAAAATCCTTCGAGCGGAAAAAGCGGCGCCCGAGTTCTTCGAATTTGTCGTCGTGCTGCAAGACCTGTTCGAGTTTCGCCGGCAGCGCCAGCAGTTCGCGAATGCATTCGCCGGCGGATTGCTCGTCGAGCGTGCCGCGCATGCGGCCCAGGTGCACGGCCAAAATGTACAGCGCCACAAGCTGAGTGGTAAACGCCTTCGTCGACGCCACGCCGATCTCGGGTCCGGCGTGCGTGATGATCGTGCCGGCCGCTTCGCGCGTGACCATCGATCCCACCACGTTGCAAATCGCCAGCGTCTTGGAGCCTTGCGACTTCGCTTCGCGTTGCGCGGCCAGCGTGTCGGCCGTTTCACCCGATTGCGTGATCACGATCGTCAGCGTTTTCGGCTGCAGGATTGGCGCGCGATAGCGAAATTCACTGCCGTAGTCCACTTCCACCGGCAGTCGTGCCAGCCGTTCGATCATGAATTTCCCCGCGAGTCCCGAATGCCAGCTTGTTCCGCACGCTACGATCTTCACGTGCTCGAAGGACTTGAAATCCTTTTCGCTGATCTCCATTTGCTCCAGGAAAACTTGGGCGCGATCCTGGCTGACGCGGCCCAGCGCGGTGTCGCGCACGGCACGCGGCTGCTCGAAGATTTCCTTGAGCATGAAATGCTTGTAGCCGCCCTTTTCCGCCATGATCGGATCCCAGGTGATGTGCTGGACGGTGCGGGTTTGCGGGCGGCCGTCGAAATCGCTCACTTGCACGCCGCGCGGCGTGAGCACTGCAATGTCGTTGTCTTGCAGGAAAAACATTTCGCGTGTATGGAACAGGATCGCGGGCACGTCGGACGCCACGAAAAATTCGTCCTGACCTAATCCGATGACCACCGGCGGCCCGTTGCGTACGGCGACAATCGTGTCGGGATCGCGCTTCGACAAAAACACCAGCGCGTAGATGCCCGTCAGCTCGCGAACCGAGCCGCGGACGGCGTCTTCCAAACTTTTCGCGCCGGCGGAGAAGTTTTTTTCCACCAAGTGCGCGACAACTTCGGTATCGGTTTCGGTGACGAAGCGATGTCCTTCGGAAATGAGTTGCTTTTTTAGCGCCAGATAATTCTCGATGATGCCGTTGTGCACCACCACGACTTCACCGGTGCAATCGCGATGCGGATGCGCGTTCTCCTCGGTGGGACGCCCGTGCGTGGCCCAGCGCGTGTGACCGAGTCCGTAGCGGCCGGCGATGGGATCGAGGCGCACGGCTTCTTCGAGATTGCGCAGCTTCCCTTCGGCGCGGCGGACTTGCAATCCATCGTCGCCGCACACGGCCACGCCGGCCGAATCGTAGCCGCGATACTCGAGGCGTCGCAGGCCTTCGAGAATCAGCGGCACAACCGGCTTATGACCGACGTATCCGACAATCCCGCACACGTTGTTCGTTCCTCCGCTTACTTGTTACTTGGGCGCGTCTTCAATCTGAAAGGAATATTCTTCGATCACCGGATTGGTGAGCACGTCACGCGCCAGGCGGTCGACTTCGGCGCGCGCGGCATCGGCATTCAGTGAATCGGCCAGCGACAGTTCGAAGTATTTTCCCTGGCGGACGCCCTGGACGCCGTTGTATCCAAGTCCAGCGAGTGCCGCGTGGATTGTTTGTCCCTGCGGATCGAGCACCGTTTTCTTGAGCGAAACCCACACTTTGGCGCGCACGTGTTCATTATACATCGCGCCCGCGGTGCGGCTTCGTCGATACGGCGTTACTTGGTGAGCAACTTGAAGGCGTGCCGCCAGTCGTTGCGCAAGAATCCCGGCAAGCACCACAACATGCACAGCGGCTCGAGCGCGCGCGACGCGATGATGCCGCCGCAATCGTACGGCTCCCATCCGAATTGGCGGATGATGGCGGCCACTTGCGCCTTGGCGTCGGCGTTGTCGCCGCAATAGAACATGGTCGGCGTGCCGTCGGAAAACTTGGGGTTCACCATCAGCGGACTGCCGACGCTGTTGAACGCTTTGACGATGTGCGCCTTCGGCAACTTCGCTTGAATCCACTCCCCGAGCGATTCGTTGGGTCCCGTGGTGTATCGCAGGATTCCCTGTACCGGCGGATCGTCGGTGAGCGGATTGGTGGCGTCGATCATGGTCTTGCCGTCGAAGTTGGCATGACCTGCCATGTCGATCATGCTTTCCACGGCGCGTCCGAGCGCCGCGAGCACGATCAGTTCGCCGAACTTGGCGGTTTGGTCGAACGTGCCGGCTTGCGCGCCGGGCGTCTGCGCGACCCAATCGGTTACTTCTTTCTTGCCGGGATCGCGCGTGCCGAGCATCACTTGATTTCCATACTGTTGCAATCCCGCGCCGAGCGTACGTCCGACAATTCCCGATCCCAGAATTCCGATTTTCATGCGTTGAGTATATCTCTCGCGCGTGGTGCGACGCTGTCACGTGCGTGACTCAATCTTGTCGATGCGAAGGGCGAAGTACGATATAGTGAATGCGTCGGGCCGTAGCGCAGACTGGTAGCGCGCTTGCTTGGGGTGCAAGAGGTCCCGGGTTCAAATCCCGGCGGCCCGACCAGTTCTAAGCACAAGGGCTCTTGGCTCTTGGCCACAAACGGGGGACAGCCCCTCGAACTCTCAGGATTGACCGGCACATAATACCTTAACCCTTATTCGATAGTTGTTGAAGTTTCGGAAGCCGAAAGCTTGCCGGGAGATCATCTCCATGAATACGAATGATGCCGCCGCTATCGCGTGCCCAATAACCGGTGGACCGGACCACCGCAATTCGGACAGCGTTTTGTGGTGGTGCGATCAGGGTTAGCCACAGGCTTTAACTGATTCCAGGCAAAAGTCTGGTGGCACGTGTCACAGTTATACGTTTGTTGCGCTACAGTGCCGCTATCCGCGTCGAATCTGTTCCTCATAATCCGCTCGTCCTTCCCGAAGCTATCACGTCTGACCGAGTAACAGCAAACCAGCAGCACAGGACAACCTACTCATCGCCCGTTGGCTTTTCGAAAGGAAAGGCCGAGATCCGGTTCCGATGACGCTTCAAGTCAGTGTTCAAGGACAGAGGCGCTGAGCAATTCGCTGTTCGCCATGCCAGTAGCAGTGGTCAAGCCCCACCCGCTCCAGCCACCTGAGGCGTTCTTGAAGAGCGGGCCCATCCCAGTGGCCCGTCGTAGAACCCACGAATTCGACATTCGAACGAAATTTTAAAAAAAACGAGCGAAACGCCGCCTCCCGTTCGGCTTGCAGACTGTGGTAGGATCATGCCGATCTGCAATCACTTGTAAAGGGGTTTTGCGTATGGCAAGTCTCAATGCCGCCGCAGGTCGCAGCTGTTTGGCTGAACGAGCTACACTCCTATCCGACCAAGAGGTAATCATCATGTCCGACTATCGCCACGGCTACATAAAATTCCAGGGCCACGAATACAAGGTCACGTGGCATCCGATTTCCAAAGAAGTCTACGTCTACTGGGGAACCGACAAGTACGCCGGCAAAGCGTATGACATACAGGAAGCTCTCGACATTGCTCTGTCTTGGCTGAACAATCACGGGCGGTAACGGGTTATCAATGGAAAGCAACTTCGATACTGTCCGGTGGATTCACCTACCTGGTTGGTGGAACGACTTGCCGAAGGGGGATGTTCGTCGGCTCATGGCCGCAATCGAAGGGAACTTGCAGCGAACGGGTGGATTAGGGCAGTCAGACACGATCGGATACATTAGGCAGCTTGCGATCTCTGGAGACTCCCGTGCGATTCCGGTTTTAAGGAAAGCCCTCCGTCATGACAGGCTTTCGGTGCGAATAGATGCCGCTCTCGCGCTCCACGCCCTTGGTGAGCCCGATGCAGTGATTGCACTGATTCATGACTACGAACATTGTCCGATCGATGAGACTGATTTTCACATTCTCAAGGCGTTGGAATGCATCCGCGACCCGCGAGCCATAGCCGTCGTCGCCAACCACCGTACCGCCACAGAATCATTGACGGCGACACGAGAAGCCTCCGACAAGGAGAAAAGCGGGTGCTTCGTCGTTACCGCAGCATGTGGCGATCCGCTTGCACCCGAAGTGATCGAGTTATCCGCTTTCCGTGATGATGTCCTACTGCGTAAAGGGATCGGAAAGGGTTTCGTCCACCTATACTACCGCGTGTCGCCGCCATTCGCCGCCGTGATCGCTCGTTCTGCCATGCTTCGTCGTCTCTCGATGGCATTGATTGTTAGTCCTGCAGCGAAGCTCCTCGCGACGTCGATCCGCCGTAACAGGGAAGATGGAGGATGACAAAACGGAAAGGGTCGACCGGGCAGGAAGCCCTCGATATGTGCTTTGGTGGCTAAGTCATAGGGGGTAAAGAGATAGCCTTAGTTGATAGTTGAAGGCGGCTGCGTTGTGCCTTCAAAATACGGGTTTCAGAAAGGATCTCGCCAGGATGCCAGAACCTAACTATTACGAGCCTTACGAAGGGGCACTACGTCTACCTCGTCCATTGCGGGACCTCGTACAAGAGAACCGAGACGGCATGATTGAGGCAATGAAGAACACCATGCTTCGATCACCTGACATCTATGAGCGGAAAAACGCGGCTTTCTGTCTCGGCCAAATCGGGGACGAGCGGGCTATTCCCTACGTAGAACAAGCACTCAGTCGGGAAAGGGTTGAGGGCGTGCGGGATGCGGCTGGTGCTGCTCTCGCAACCTTGCGTTCCGTTTCCAGTGACAAGGGTTTTTCGGACGCCGAACGAGCGAGAGTGATGTTCGCTCTCTACAAGAACCGGCCCATCAAGATTCCTAGCTATCCGGGCGAGACCGAGGCCGCGGTAGCGGACACCAAGACTACAGCGGCAAGCCCCGCCGCGAAGAGCCAGTCTAAGTGCTTCGTCGCCACCGCCGCGTGTGGCAACTCATTCGCACCGGAAGTCATCGTGCTCTCCACATTCCGTGATGATGTGCTGGCGCACAATCAAATCGGTAGGGCCTTCGTGCGTCTCTACTACGCAAGTTCGCCGCCCATCGCTGCCGTAATCGCTGAATCCGGCGTGCTTCGACGCCTTACGATGATGTCCGTGGTGCGGCCCGCCGCCCGGTTCGCAAAAATGTTCTTGCGCGGGCAGTGATATAAGCTCTTGCGCGAGGGTATTCAAATGGCTAATTTTTTCGATAGCGATCTAGGTGCGATTTTCGACGAGCTGTCGGAGTACATGCAGTCGCACACCGCCGCTCAGATGCTTGCCGACATTCTGGCATCGAAAATCGATCCGAACGACTTGCCCTCGCTCGGAGATCAAGCAATGAGGGTCCATAGCCAGTTTCAACACGGTGCGGCGCTGTATGCCGAGGGTATCCGTCAACTCGAAGCAAGTCCTCAACTTTTGGCGCCAGATTGCAACCTGTTCTTCGCCAAGCGCAATTTGTGCGTATGTTTTTGGCAAGGGGGTTCACCCGTGGAGGCCGCACGAATCCTATTTGACGAACCGAAGCTGATAGCTGCGGACGTGAGTCTTGCATTGATGGTGGTTCGTGCCCTCGCGGAGGTTGGACACGTTGAAAAGGCGAATGTAATTCTTTCCGCGATTGACAGAATTCCCCTTCCCGGTCTTCTGAGCAAGCTTGAAGCGGCTGAACTCGACCTCGATTTCGTCAATGCTGTAAGGGCGGAGGTCCGCAAGGTATCTGGCGTACGAAAGATGCGTGATCTGAACTGGCTGTCCGCGTCCGGAGCCGAACTCCCCGATAGGTTGCTCGACATGAACCTGGATCAGCTTGCAAAGCATGGCATTCCGACGGAACTCTTGAGCACCATAAAGACTGCGGTTTTACTTGGATCAGGACAAGACCGCAAGATGTGGAACTGCGGATTCTTCGATCTCAAGGATCCTCTGCCGCTACTTGCCCGAGGAATGACAGGGTGTTTTCGAGTTCTCTTCCATAATCGATTGGGCAAGTACGGAGAGGACGGGGGCGTAACGGTTTTTGGCGTCTATCGCGACTGAAACGAAGGTTAATGTGGGTGCCGGGGGGGCTGACGGCTCCCGCGAGAAATAGTTCCTACGCCGTCGGTTCGGTCGCCGTTCATTAGCGAACGGGGCGAAATCGCGAGTCGACGGGAGGAGTACAAGATCATGAGCGATGTCGGGTCAATGGGGCATATCAAAGCAATGCACGACGTCATAGGAATGTATCTCGAAGATGGCTGTCGCCAAACCCGCACGGGTACCTCACGGGTGCATGCGAATGGGTGCATCCGATGCCAGTGGTGAGGGCAAGCGCTTCGAATCGTAGCGGAACCTGCAATGTGCCGAAAGAGGAGTCAAAACTGTTCTCTTTTTGGCACTGCTTCAGGGCCGCGTAGCGTCTGACGAAGCGCCGACAGCCACTCTGACACAGTAGAGGTCTAGAGTTCGAGTCTCTACAGGCCCACCATTTTTTAAGTGAGTTGCAATACGTGGGGCCGGACAGAATACTTGCGGACCACAGGCTCGAACGCCGCCCCCTTGCGCCGCACCCCATTCCCTCCTCCAGGAAAGCAACACTTGACCTAATGCCGATCACTACGTCACAATCAAAATCCCAGCGTCCCTTCGCTCCGAAGAACCCGACCGGCTTCCTCCGCAAGACTGATCGGCATCAAATCGTGATCGGGATCGTCGGAAACGCCACGGCACCGCGTTCACCTGGACCGATGCAGCGGTCAATCCGACAAAGGGAACGACCCTGTGGTGAATCGGCAGCCGCTAAATTAGGAGGGCTTCAATGCTCGTGACAATTCTCATCGGTTTTGCGGGTGTCTTGGTCCTCTTCGTAGCGGTGGTGGCCAAACGTCGGTCCGCCTATCACGTCGAGCGCAAGCTCGAGGTCGCCGCTCCAGCCGATCTCGTGTTCGGTGTCCTCAACGACCTCCATCAGTTTGCGGGCGTCTTGGTCCTTTTCGGATCGCCGTTGGAGAAGCTCGATCCTACCATGCAGAAGACCTTCGAAGGCCCCGCGGCGGGCGTCGGTCAGTCGTATGCGTGGAACAGCAACAGGAAAGCCGGCAAGGGCAAGATGACGATCGAAGAGAGCGTCCCTGGCGAGAAGGTGGGCATTAAGCTCGAGTTTGTGGAGCCAATGAAGTCCACGGCAACCTGTGCGCTCATCCTCGCGGGTACATCGACCGGCTCGTTCGTGACGTGGTCGATGGATGGAAACCATAATTTCATCGGCAAAGCCTTCGGCATGTTCATGGACATGGACAAGATGCTCGGCACCGACGTCGAGAAGGGCCTCGTCCAGTTGAAGACCGTCGCCGAGGGCAAGCGCTAGCAATAGCCGCCGCTGCCGCGGACCCGCAGAGGGCACCCTAGATTTCTTCCAGACCGAAGTCGATTGGCACGGTCAGCACCGTATCGCCCATGTGACGATGGCCAGCACACGCCGTGTACCACGCTCACGTAGGCGCGCAAAGGTTTAGCGGGAGTATTGCGTACGCGGGGGCTTGCAAGCCGTCCTCGACGAGTACGGTCACATTCTAGGGGAATACCTTGGTGTTTCAGGCCGACCGCCTCGGCAGATTGACACGGTAGAGGTCTAGAGTTCGAGTCTCTACACCCACCATTTTTGTTTCAAACTCATAAAGGTGATGAAGCCCGCTGCGGGAGTGACTGCGCCCGAGCGTTCCCCTTACTGAGGCGCTGTCGGCGTAGGCTAATAGGTCCGGGCATGGTTTCGTTGGGGAATCCGCAGCAAATCCTGCTCACAAAACGGACGCATTTCACATCGTTTCCTGAGCGGAATTGCCAAACGGCTGCGGGATCACCGAAACTTCGATCGCCGTGGAAGAGAATGGCGTAAGCGCGAGAGTACTAACCCTCTTTTTCAAAGGTTAACGAAGACTGCTGGCGATTTCGTCTAGGAAATTTTGATATTATCGCCGCGTTATAGGTTGACCATGGTCGCCACAAAATCTGTTCTCACCGCTTTCGCGACGAGGTATGGAAATATTCCGGTGGCGTTGCGGAATGCCATCGAGAATGCCAGCGTCCTGCTGAAATCCACAGACATGCGCTTCACGGCGTCCGGTGTGATCCTCAAAGTCGACGGCGGCAACGTCCACGTCCTGACGGCGCTGCACAACGCCTACGTCCGCGTCGAAAAAACGTCCGCCCCCGAGGAGTGGGACGACGAATTGCTCACGGGATTTCGCGACAATATGAAGATCTGGTACAACAAGCCGATGCCGCGCGGACAGATTCCGGGGAAAAGCGCGTCGATCACAAGTGCGGTCGCCGTACAACTTGGCGAAACGCCCGGTTTTACGTACGACGTCATGTTGTTGAAGTCCGCGGACGAGGCGTTTCATACGTTTGCTACGACCAATGCCATTTATCACAAAGATCGTCCTTTTCCCGAGGCCCATCGGGCATCCGTGGAACTGAAGGCTTCCCGGTATCTCACCGATCCGGATCCTTCGAAAGCAGCCGACAAGCCGACCTTCTACGTTCAAACGGGATTCGGAAATACCGAATATAGGGAAGGGACAAAGGTGCTGCTTCCCGCAGACACGAAGACGGCAAATCGCGGCGACAACCAAGCCGGCAGGTTTCAATTTCGAATGGCGAGCGTGGTCGGCGCGGAAACGGCAACCGTCTACAACCAGATCGGCGAGACCGAAGAATACGACGAGTTCCAACATGGCATCCAGGTCACCGCGAACGCGAACGATTCCACCGAGTCGGGCGATTCGGGCGGCCCGCTCTTTGTGGTTCGCTACAATTTTGGCAAGAAGGGGTATGACCTCCACTTGATCGGCGTGACCACGGGGTCGGACATGGCAACGTCCAAAACTCCGTTTCCGCCGCTGCCGCCGCCGAAACCAAAGGGCGTCAAGAGAGAAGTGCGAGCCAACAACATTGTCACGTCGCTCGAAGAATTCTATAGCTGGACCGAACCTGACCCTGATCCCGATCCGGAGGAAGAAGAATGATGGCACTCGAGAATCTGGGCGAACAACTTCGTTGTGTCGGCCGATTCATGGGCTTGCTGACGCCCGACGGCTCGGGCGTGAACACCGAGTGGTTCGCGCGTCCGGTCGAAGAAATGAGCGCGTCCGATCGGAGACTGGAAGCGCTCGTCGATTTGCTGGCGTTGGCGCTGCCCCAAATCGCCGAAAACCCTCCGCAGGTTTTTCCCAACGCGCAGTGGCATCCCATTCCCAATCCTGAAGACGGCAGAATCACGCCGCTGCATCTGGTGATCGCCGACGGCCAGCCGAAAGGCGAGATCGGCGCGGGCGTGCTTCATTCCATCGCCATTGGACAACTGAAAGCCGCGCTTTTTGTCTATTTCCCAATGGCCTCCCATTCTCGCGACGGCGCCAAGTGGGTCGCCGGCAGCGACCCGCTGCGAATCGGCGTGGATTTCACGACCGAAGAAGGATTCCGCACGCCGAAGTACACGTTCCGCAGTATCACTCTCGAGACGCGCATATTTCTCGCCGGCATCGCCGTGCCGGAATTCCGCTTGACGTTCCTGGGAACCGAGAACGAGGGCGGAGCCCCCGCAAAATTCGAACTGGCGACGCTACAGGCGATTCTGGAAAATCCCGCCTTCGACGTTTTGGATTGCTTGAACGCGCTTCTGCTGGCCGCGAGCTATTGGGTGAACTTGTACATTGGAGGATCGCGCGTCACGATCGGCGCGATGTTGAAGGCGGCCGGCTTCCTAACTGTGGAGCCCGACAGCACCATCTATCGAGTGGACCGCGATCGCATTCTTGACCTGCGCGACAAGCCGCCCGAAAAAATTGCATTGGCGTTTTTGTTTGCCGCATTGAACGCGCTTTCCGAACTCCAAGTCCCGCTGCTGACTCTGCCCGGCGGCGGACTCTCGGTGGTGCGCCGTCGACGCGACACCGGCAGCGACTACGGCTTGAAGCTGACCGCACGCATCACGGTGTCGGAGGGAATCGCCGAGGGCGCGCAAAAATCGCCGGCGGTGGATCTGTGTGCCGGTCAATGGCTGCCGCGAGAAGACTCCCAGGAGAATTGGGTCAAGACTTGCGGCGAATCCGGCGGCGATGGACTGTTGTTGCTGCTCCTGCGCGAGGAATCGGGCAACCCTTCGTTCGCTCCCACGGCCGAACTCGGTGGAGTGGGATTCGACGTCGCGGGTCCCGGTGACGCGATGTTGTTCGACATCAACGGCTACTCGTTGAAATCGGCGCAAGTGCGAAGTCTCGTGCGTTTCGGTGAAAAGCCGGCGCTTGGATTTGCGATTTATCTGGGCGACGTCGCTTTCCCGTTCGGGCCGAACTTCGAAGCGTCGCAGCAGCGGGGCGGCAATGCCGTTGTGAGCAGTTTGCTGGCCTCGGGCGAATCTGGCACGGATGCAGGTTCCGGCGGCGCGGTGAATCCCGCCTTTTCCGCCAAGGCCGCCTACGTCAAGGGCCAGAGTGGATTTATCAAGCTTTTCGATCCGGAAGGCAATCAGACTGATTTAGTTTGGTTTCCGATTCAACGGCGTTTTGGTCCTCTGGATTGCAAGAAAATCGGACTGCTCATCAAGACCGGCGACGATCCCGTGCTCGGCGTCGCGTTCGACGGTGCGGTGAAACTGCCGTCGCTCGAAGTGCGGCTCGATCAACTTACCGTCGGCATGCCCTTGAAGAGGATCACCGACGTTTCGAAGTACCAAATCGACCTGGAGGGCATGGGCGTTGCGTTCGAGAGCGGTTCGCTGTCGTTGAGCGCGGGACTCTTCAAAGTCATTGAAGAAGACAAATCCATCTCTTACGACGGCGACGCGCTGCTGCGTTTCCAGGACCTCACGATTGCCGCCATCGGATCGTTCAGCTCGCCCGCCGGCATCGGTACGTCGATGTTCGTGTTCGCGATGATGAACAAGCCGCTGGGCGGCCCGGCGTTTTTCTTCGTCACCGGACTGGCCGCCGGGTTCGGTTACAACCGCGGATTGCGCATCCCGGAGCAAGATGAAGTCGGCGAGTTTCCGTTGATCGCCGCGATCGATCAGCCGCAATCGCTGACGACCGCGCTGACGAAATTGCGCGAAGGCAATTGGATTCCCGCGGCGCGCGGTGAATATTGGCTGGCGGCAGGAATTCAATTCACCACGTTTCGTGTGCTGAACAGCATCGCGCTGGTGATCGTGCAGTTCGGCAAGGAACTGATCATCACCATTCTGGGCACGTCGACTTTGAAGCAAGGCGCGGGAAATGAAACGTACGTTTACGCCAAGCTGGGAATTCGCGCGGTCTTCCGTCCCGAGGCTGGCGAGTTCCTGATCACCGCGGTTCTGGATCCGGGATCTTACGTTTTGCGCGGCGACGCGCATCTCACCGGCGGCTTCGCCTTAGCCGCCTGGTTCGCTCCCAATTCCCACGCCGGTGATTTCGTCTGCACGATCGGCGGTTATCATCCGGCGTTCAATCCGCCGGCGCATTATCCGCGCGTGCCGCGCGTAGGAATCAACTGGAAATACAGCGACCAGATCCAAATCCTCGGCGAGTGCTATTTCGCGATGACGCCCGCGGCCATGATGGCGGGCGGCGCGCTGCAAGCGACTTTTGTCTCGGGTCCACTGCGCGCGTGGCTGAAGGCGCGGATCGACCTGCTCGTCTACTATCGGCCTTTCTACATGATCGCCGATGCGGCGATTGCCATCGGCGTTTCATACCGGGTTCAGCTTCTGTTCATCGACACCACATTGTCGGTGGAACTGGGCGCGAGCTTTTCCTTCTGGGGACCGCCGGTTGGATTCACCGTGCACGTCGATTGGTACATCATTTCATTCACTGTCGGAGGCGGCCAGCCGCTGGAACGGAAACCGTTGAAGTGGTCGGAATTCAAGGACCTGTTGCCCGGCGGCGGACAATCGGCCACGCGGCGTCTGCGCGGCATGCTCGGTGATCCCGCGCCGGAACCTTCCGGCGCCATCTCCGTCGCGGCAAATAAGGAAGGGCTGGCCACCGAGCACGATCTGTCGAGCGACATCCGGTTGTGGCTCGTGCGGCCCGGCAGTTTCCAATTCACGGTGGGATCGAGCCGGCCTTCGACGTCGATTGTCTACAAAGATTCCACGACGCCGGCGCCAACCCCGGGAATTCCGATCGCACCGCGGCGCATCCTCGGCGACTATCGCGCGACTCTGACCATTCGCATCCTCGATCTCGGCTCCGACATCAAGGCGGATGACGTGCGCAAGTGTCTCGCGGCGGCGCAGAGCGACGACTGCGGCGGCGCTTCCGCGGACTTCGGCAAGCCGCTCCTCTCGCTTCGCGATTGGGAGCGCACCCGCGTCGATGGACCGCAACCGCTGGCGATGTGGCGGACGCCCAGCGACACGCGCGACGATCCGGGCATGAACCCGCCGTCGCCGAATCTTACGGGCACGTCCGGCGCGACGCTGCGCCCACTTCCTCCGACACTCGAGAACTGCACGCCGCAAATGGTGATCGAGGAAGTGTTCGCGAATCGCACGATTTTCGAGGCCGGCGAGCAGTGGTTTCTGCCAATTTCGCGCGACACCAAACCGGTGGCGAACAATTCGAAGGAAGGCGCCACGTTTGTGGCGATCGCGGGTATCAACACGTCCGAGGTGGCCGCGCGCCGGGCCGGATTGCTCGGCGCATTGCGTCAATTTGGCTTTGAAGGATTCCGCGACTCCGCGATGGATCGCATGGCGAAGGATCCCGGCGCGGATTTCGCCGACGAACCGCGCGAAGGCACGCCGATCGCATGGAAAGGAGTTGGGGCATGAGCGACGATTGCCGAAAAATCGATCCCGGACACGCGCGCTTCTACGACAATTACGTGCCGACGCTTCCGGCCGGCGCGTATCTAATCAACGTCGGACAAAGAGTCGTTCCGCCGGGCACGCCGGAAGACACCGAGTGCCACGTGCGCTCGCAGGCGTTTGTGGTGGCGGGTCCGCGCTATCGGCTGCTCGATTCCGATGTGTTTTCCGTTTTTCCTCCGCCGCAAGCGACCGGAAATTTCGATTCCCACTTGCCGCACGTGGTGCTCTCGAAGGAAGACTTGCCATGGGAGCGCAAAGCATTCCCCGACGCGACGGCGCCCACGCCGTGGATGGCATTGTTACTGTTCGAGGCGGGCGAGAAATTCGACGGTCAGGAAGCGCTGCTCCCCGTGGGAAATTCGAAGAGCGCCACCATGAGCGCGCCGATTTCCGCGCGCCGTTTTGAAAATCCGGATCGCTCGGGCGATCTTGCGTGGCCGGAATTCCAAACCCAGTTTTACGAAGAGGAAGTTCTCGACCAAACGAAAGTCAACGTGATCGACGTGTCGGTGCCCGCGTTCCGCGCGCTCGTTCCGCCGGCGAGCGAACTGCCATCGCTGGTCCATGTGCGGCAAGTGGATCCATCGGTGAAGGAAACTGAAATTCTCAGGATCAGCAAACGCGGATGGTATTCGGTGGTGGTCAGCCGCCGTTTTCCGCGCCGCGATCCGAGCGACGCCGTGGTCTACATCGCGCACTTGGTTTCCCTCGAAGGCATGCGCGACTACATGGCGGGCCGCCATCTCGAGGGCAAAAAAGCGGTCCGCATGATCAGCCTGCGTGGTTGGACGTTCACTTGCGCCGCGCATCTCACCGAGGATTTCACGCAGACGATGTCCGGCTTGCTGCGCCGCCAGCGGCAAACCGGAGCACCGGTGACCTTTTCTCTGCCGTCAGATCCGCCCGCGGATTCGCGCGACTCGCAATATGCGCACGCCGTTATGCAACAGGGATTCGTGCCGATGCGCTATCAAACGCGCCAAGGCGAGGAAACATTCGCCTGGTATCGCGGACCCTTTTCGCCGGTCCCCGCGAAAAAGTTTGTGGTTCCGCCGGAAAACGAGAGTCGCGACTGGCTGTTTTTCGATCGCGCTTCCGCGGCGATGATTTACGACCCGCTGTATGGCGTCTTCGATCTCACCTACGCCGCGGCGTGGGAAGCGGGACGCCTCGCGGCACTGGCCAATGGACCATTCACGCAAGCGGTGCTCGAATGGCAGCGGCGAGGCACGCATCGCGTCGCGGTGATGACGGAACGCCAGCGGCAATTCCGCCTGCTCAATTCCAGAACGTTGTTACGCGGCGCATCCGCGGCTGCCGGCGGATTACTGGGAATGAATTTGGGGCAATTGCGAGAATCGTCGGGCGAGCGCGCGATCGGCAACGAACTGATCGCCGCACTGATCGAAGGATTCAACGATGCGCTGAAGCCGCGATCGCTGGCGCGTTTGCGGGCGTCGAAGAAAATGCGGGGAGCGCGCGCGGCCGAAGAAAGCTTCTTCGACCGCCGCGAGGCGGCCGTCACGCCGCAAGCGGCGGCGCGAACGTTGCTCGCCGACGGCAACGTGCGCCGCCTGTTGCGTCAAGAAAGCACGCCGGCGCTCGATCCCATCGTCGATTTCTTGGCGCAGCTCTACGTTCTCGAGCATGTTCCTTCCGCCTATCTCGTGCCGCATCCCGCTTTGTTGCCGCGGGATTCGGTGCGTTTCTTTCACATCGACGCCAATTGGCTGGATGCGGCCATGGAAGGCGCTTTGAGCGTGGGTGTCGAGTCGAGCCGCGATGCGGCTTATCAGCAATTGATGAAGGACGCGATTCGCGCCGCCGTGCGCAAAGCCACAAAACAAATTCGCCAGCGGATCCCGGCAACCGACAGCGAGCCCCTGCGCTCGGACGGCGGCAACACGGTGGAACCCACGCGAATGACCGGCATGTTGTTGCGCTCCCCGCTGGTGTCGGGATGGCGCGGCCTGGAAGTCCACGCCTACGCCGCGATCCATCCGGTGAAGCCCGGTGAGTTGCTGCGCCCGAACTTGAATAGCTGGATCCAGCCACTGCGCATCGATCGCCTGTCGAACGACGTATTGCTTTGCATTTGGGGCGACGTTCCGGCAGTCGTCACCATCGACGAACCGCATGAAGGCGTGGCGTTCGGCTTTCAAGACGCTCCTAAAGGGGAGTCCGCCGACGGCTACTACATTTATTTGCGACATCTCTCCGGCGATTCATTCGGCACCGTGATCCCCGGCAAATTCATCAACGCCAAGGATCTGATCGACGGGCATTCGCAATTGAATATCGCGGAGTTGCAGAAGGCGATGCGTTCGAAGCTGAATGTGACCAAATTGCCGCCGCGTGAATTCGCCTTGCAGATGGTCCGCGTGCCACAGCAAGGCGTCTTCGCATGGAAGACGGGAGTTCTCGCCGGCGGCGTGAAAGCCACGGCGGCGGTGAAAGCCAAGAAATTGAAGCGCACGAAAATCAAAGCTAAGGCCAAGGCCTCGACTGAGCGGCGTGTGAAGGCGGGAGGCCGTCGTGGCTGAATCCTGTTTGCTGGTACCGATGCGTCTCGACGCGATGGTGCTGACCGAACGCGCGGTCACCGAGACGTTTCTGCGCTTCCAAATGGATTACGGCGAATTGTCGCGCTTCGCCAGTCCCGAGCCCAAGCCGTTCGCTGGGGAGGATCCGCGATATCGCAAAGAGACCGGCGTTCATTTGCATTGGACGCTGCCGCGCGCGCTTCGTCAAGGATCGCATCAGGAGTCGAGCGGCGAAACGTCGTTCCACTTGATCCCCAACCGCTGGCTGATCGTCCGCATGAGCGAGGGCGCCGACGCGGGCCTGCAAGCCTGGCTGGTGGAAAGCGACTACCTCGGCGACGACGGCTCGACGCCATACGTCGATCCCGCGGCGCGCGACGCCGCGTCGGCGAATCCCATAAAGATCGGCCGCGTGCGCGAGTGGTCCGCGGTGAGTTCCGCGGCGGGCGGTCCGCTTTTTCTGAAAGCAGTCGCGCCCGGAACGGTGTTTTTTTCGGCGTTCGCGCCGAGTACGCGCAACGTGCTCTCCTTTTATGACGCGCTCACAGGTGTCGGGCGCGGCGCGTATACCTACAACGTGATCGGCTGGTATTCCGATGCGGCCGCCGATCCGCTGAAGGACACGAAATGGGAATCCGACACGTCAACGCCGGAACGCTATCGCAACGACACGTTCGACTGGGAGGTTTATCCCGGTAGTGGAAATCCGCCGTCGCGAACCGTGGTCCATGCCTTCGTTCACAAAGTCACTTGGGACCGCAGCGGCGACACCGTGCAGTCGGCAAACTATCCGGCGAATATCCCGGAGAAGGTCAAAGTGTCGTTCGGCAATACGGCGATTGATGCGCTGGCCGCGCTGTGCGAGGCGACGAAGGGAACGGAATACGCCGACCTTTTGACCGCGTTTCAATACGGATTGTTGGAAGAGTTCGACGATCCCGGCAGCGCGGAGCGGTTGAATTCGTCGATTCGCCAGCAATGGTATGGAGCGGCCAGCGGCGGAACGTTGTGGACGATCATTCCCGCCGAGCAGCCGGAAGAGAATTCCGCCGCCGATCCGCCGACGCCGGAAGAACTTGCCGAACTGGCCAAGCTGAACGACGCGCAAAGCGAACTGGATCGCCAGACGCGCATTTTCGAGTCGATGCAGGAACGGCTGTACTCATTGTGGTGGAAAGAGAATTACCTGCGCGCCGCGGATGAAGACGACAACGTGCCGCGCCCGATCCGCAGATACGTCGATTGGTACTTGAAGCAATTGCACAATCAGGTGGACGACCGCCGCGCGTGCCCTGGAACGAACCCCGATCAAGAATCGTGGTATTTCTGCAAAGTTCGCGCGCAAGGGAATCTGCTGGAGGAAAAGAAGCAAGCCGTCGCGGAGCGGAAGAAAAAGACGGGGGATTTGCTTCCCAAGGAGCGGTTGCTCAGGGAAGTGAATCAGCCGCAGTGTTTTTATCCCAACGATCCGGTGCTTTTGGTCACCGGCTTGGGACGTTCCACGAATTTCGATCCGGCGCGCGGTGTAACGTGCCGCGTCGCGCCTCAGTGCGTGAACGACTTGGTGGTGGACGGCAAGTCTTCCGCCGGAATCGCCCCGCCGCCGCTCGACGATCCGAAGCAACTGCTGCCGGAGGGTGCGCGGCAACTACATCTGGAAAGCATGTTGCTCTCGCCGGGACTGCTGGCGCCGCGCATCGGCAAGACGCCGGCGCAAGTGGCCGCGGCGATCGAGAAACTGCCCAAACTCGTGCCCGGCGGGCGATTCCCGGCCTTGCCCTACTCGCGCGAGGCGTGGAAGCAGCCGTGGATTCCGTTGCTGCTCGATTGGAGTGTCACGGTGCTGAAAGCGCCCGCGTATGACGCTACCATGGGCCACTGTTGTCCAAAATAAGAATCTGGCGAGACGTTTTCTGAGGGTTGTCCTCCTGGTGGAGTTGTTGGAGAATCGCGTTTGCCGACGTCGATTCACAACAACAACCAGGAGGACTCGCCCATGGTAC